>Ga0247832_1002179_pt1 | contig 31018 bp, 23 predicted proteins | sample LaCruzMarch2015__10_FD_192407 | JGI IMG/M metagenome (GOLD analysis project Ga0247832, IMG submission 192407) | Freshwater microbial communities from meromictic Lake La Cruz, Castile-La Mancha, Spain - LaCruzMarch2015_4m | ecosystem: Environmental > Aquatic > Freshwater > Lake | place: Spain... | reverse complement strand
TGGTGCGGGCGAGTGAGTTGTTGTACCGCTGCCACTTGTTGAAATTATCCACCGTGTTTGAACTAGTTGCCGCATAGGTGATCGCGGCATCAAATACTCCGGGTCGAATTACCAGTGCTTGGAAAGCCACCCCGCCGCCCATGGAGCGGCCGAGCAGCGCAAGGCGCTCATTGTCGATGAAAGGTAGTGTCGATTCGCGTACCGCCAACCCTCGAAGAGTCGTTGAGCGAGCTGGAAGGGGACGCGGTAGCTCGCAAGTGGCTTCCCTCACTCATGTATGAGTCCTATTTGTCTGTTAAAAGGTCAGAACTGGAGGCGACCCGTTCGCTATCCCCAGATGAAATATGTGAGTTGTATTCGCATCTGTATTAGGACTCTTGGGTCTGGCTCCGTCGAAGAATGCGGATCAGTCCCAGTAGTGCGATGAGTGACCAGATCCCGTTCAAGACCCAGACGGACCAAACATTCGTGGTTATCCCCACCCAAGCCATCACGCTCGCGCCGAGAAGATTGAGCACCTGGTAGAGCGGTGACGTGGCAACAAGCTTTCCTGACGAGAGCAAGGCGTATGCCCCAAGTAGGAATAGCGGTCCAAGAAGTCCGATGATTTGCATAGCCGTGCTTTCCATGGCACCACCCTAGAGGCTTAGTCAATTGTGAGTTTTACAAACTGAGGATTAAGTAGGAGTCCGGTAGAAGTTGTGGGTTTCGCAGGCCGAAGCCACGAAATACTGTCGCTTTGCCTGGACCTGCGCTTGTCGAGTCTTGGGGAACCAAGTCTTGCCTCGGATTCGCAATTGCAGGGCGCGGCCAATTGCCCCCCGAATACCAATAGTTAAGGTGCTGATATGCAGCTGCCCCCACTAGTTGAACCAGCCACCGAGTTAACGATCGATGAGGTGCGGCGCTATAGCCGCCACTTGATCATTCCCGATGTCGGCATGGCGGGCCAAAAGCGCCTGAAGAACGCAAAGGTGCTCTGCGTTGGTGCCGGTGGCCTAGGCAGCCCGGCCCTGCTCTATCTGGCCGCCGCCGGTGTCGGCACCCTTGGCATCGTTGAGTTCGATGTGGTTGATGAGTCAAACCTGCAGCGCCAGATCATCCATAGCCAAAAGGACATCGGTCGGCCCAAGGCCGAGAGCGCACGCGATCGGGTGCTCGAGACGAACCCGTATGTAACTGTGCAACTGCACCAAGAGCGCCTGGACTCAGCAAATGTGATGGAGTTGTTCGCCCAGTACGACTTAATAGTTGATGGCACCGACAACTTCGCGACTCGCTATTTGGTCAACGACGCCTGCGTACTTCTCGGCAAGCCTTATGTGTGGGGCTCGATCTACCGCTTCGACGGTCAGGCGTCGGTGTTCTGGGCCGAGTACGGCCCTTGCTACCGCTGCCTTTATCCGGAGCCGCCGCCGCCGGGCATGGTGCCAAGTTGCGCCGAAGGTGGGGTGCTCGGGGTGCTGTGTGCATCCATCGGTTCGATCCAAGTCACCGAGGCCATCAAGTTGCTCGCGGGGATTGGTGATCCCCTTCTCGGGCGCCTAATGATTTATGACGCCCTTGAGATGACCTACCGGCAGGTAAAGATCCGCAAGGATCCAAACTGCGCAGTCTGCGGTGCTAACCCGACGGTCACCGAGCTAATCGACTACGAGGCGTTCTGCGGCACTATTTCGCAAGAGGCGGCTGATGCCGCTCGTGACTCCACGATCTCGGTGCTGCAGTTGAAGGCAATGCTTGAAGAGCGCGCCCAGGGCTCACGTGACTTCGCGTTGATCGATGTGCGCGAACCGGTGGAGTGGGAGATCGTGCAGATCCCCGGCGCCACGTTAATCCCCAAGGGGCAATTCCTTGACGGATCGGCGCTCACATCGCTGCCAACGGACAAGCAGATCGTGCTCTACTGCAAGGTCGGTGGCCGGTCGGCCGAGGCCCTTGCCGTCGTTCATGGGGCCGGCTTCACCGATGCCATCCATGTTGGTGGCGGGATCAATGCTTGGGTTGCGCAAATCGAGCCGGATAAGCCCTCGTACTAATACCTGATCCGGGTTCCGTTGCAGGTCGTTGCGTCAAAAATACATCAGTAGTTGTTGCTTTCCTGCTGTTGAGTGCAACATCTCACCACCTAACAGTGCACACACAATAGAGCTTTAGCTACTCTTCATTACCCTCAAAGCAATTACACACATTAAAGGCAAGGCCGATAGAGGGGTTTAGGGTGCCACCGATACCGGCCACACCGGGCCGCACCCAACCAACACCAAGTGCGAGCCGATCAGTTGGCGCGGAACTTACCGGGGCACAAACTTCACTCTTGGACATGTAATCTCCATTTCCTTAGTTGTAGTTTTCTTCCGGTGAGTGCAACAACTCACCACTCAACAATTCTTTTGTTTACTCTTCTGAACCCGCAAAACACGCCACAATGGGGACGCCTCGGCCAAATGAAGAGGGGCTTAGGGTGCCGCCGATACCACCCGCACCCGGGCGCACCGGGCCAACACCAAGGGCCAACCGGTCACTGGCCGCTGAACTAACCGGAGCATTAACTGCCACATTAGGCATTTGAAGGTCCTTTCCAAAGGGGTAGCGGCCCGTGGATGAGCCAGCACCAAATGGGAACACTGAAGGCGCCAAAAAGCAATAGCGAAACGCCACGTGATCTAACGAACCGGTGCTACCCCCCGTATGACTTCGCCCAAAGCTCCGGTTTTCACGGCGAAGCCAGGGGGCAGTGCAACCGAACCGCGGCCGACAACTCCCAGTAAGCCCAAATCCAAGGGTTCGGTAGGCAGGCGCCGTGGAGTGGAGAAGCTCGATATCGCCTAGTTGCCGTTGACGCGCTGTTGGCTGATGAACTTCGGCCCGCACGAAAGCTTCGTCGCCAGCGCACTGTCCGGCTCAACCACTCGCCAAAATGGTGTGACCTCATCTATGGAGTCCCCGGCTGCCAGTGCCTCGAGGGCGGCCTCGGCGACAATGCGCAAGAAGATGCCGGTACTGAGTGGGCAAGTGAAATCCGCATTGGCGCTCTTGGCTAAGCGCTCACGAAACTGCGCGATGGTAATGGCGGTGCCGGGCCGCGTGCGACGAATGCGCGCGTTGATCTCTTTTGACGTTGAGATGAGCATTAGCTCACCGACGTCATGACCGGCGAAGCGCCGATCAAGTGGTTTGACCACCGGCGTCGCATCTTTTTGAACTCTTTCAGCCCATGACGTTCGGGGTTTCAACTAGTCCTGCTTGCCGAGACCGGGATCGCTGAAACCTTCACGCTTATGGCTGCCATCGCAAAACGGCTTATTGGCCGAATGACCGCACCTGCATAGGTAGGCCTTGTCACCGGTTTTCAGGGTGCTGCCGTCGGCGGCATTTATGGTGCAGGGGCCGGCGACTTCGAGGGGGCCATCGGCTAGCACAGTGATCGTGACTTCGGATTCGCTCATGGGTGCATCATGCCGTAGGTATGCCTAGAGGGCACCTTTTTTGGTAAGCCAGTTGAAGGCAAAGTAGCCGGGCACGGTTGGTAGCCAAAATGTCACGAGTCGAAACAGCAGCACGGCCGACACCGCGATACCACCGTCAAGGCCAGCGGCGGTGAGGCCAGCAGCTAGAGCGGCCTCGACGGCGCCGAGGCCGCCTGGGGTCGGAGCCGCTTGACCGATGGTGGCGCCGGCGAGATAGACAACGGCGACTAGGGCAATCCCCAGCTGGCCGCCGAAGGCATTGACAGCGGCATAGAGCACGCCGATGAAGGCCAGGTTCAGCAGCAAGATGCCGCCGACCCCTTCGATGAGCTTGCCGGGCCGTTGGGCGACGGTGACAAGGCGCGGGCCGACCTCCTTGAGGATGGGCCCGACCCGAGTGGTGATGAGTTTTCGCACGGCCGGGACGGCAAGTAGTGCGATGGCGCAGGCGGCGACCGCGATGACCGCGATCACGACGATCCGGGGGGGATTAAATGTCAAATCCGACTGCGTTCCGGCGGCGATGCCGAAGACGAAGAGCAGCAGGATATGTGAGGTAAATGCCATGACCTGGGAGACGCCAACACTGGCGGCGGCAAGGGCGGGGTGAAGCCCGGCTTTTTGCAGGAAGCGCATGTTGATCGCAACCGAGCCAAGGGTTGGTGGTGAAACCAAGGTGGCGAACGCGCCGGCGAGTTGGGCTAAGAAGGTGCGGTGGATGGGGATTCGCTCCGGCACGAATCCAGTTAGTGACCAAACCGCTGCTAGGAACGTCACGAGACTCAAAATCAGGGACAGTAGTACCCAGCCCCAGTTCGCCGTGCTGAATAGATGGACAAGATCCACCTGGGCCAATTGCGATAGCAGTAGATAGCCGGCGATTGAGCCGACGATGATCATCAGCAGCGTGCGGGGTCGAACTCGCTCAAGCCTGATCTGCTCGATTTCGCCGCCTTCGCGCAGGCCGAGCAAGGTGTCTCTTAGTAGAACAAGAATTTGCCGGTTCTTGCGCACCGCTTTACGCGTCAGGCCCGACAGGGCTACCGGCTGCAAGGCGGGTAGCGCGCGGGTTAGGGCATCGACGCCGAGGATGAGCCGACCGGCTTCGACGGATCGTTCGACACTGGTGAGCAGCGCGAGGGTGCAGAGCAACTCGGCTAGGTCAATGCGCTGGGCAACATCACTTGCGGCAATCGAGCCGCCGCCGTGACCGACGATCCAAATACTGCCATCGGTAGCCCGCAACAGATGATCGGCTGATAGGGCACGGTGGCTGCTTTGGTGTTCGTGCAGGGTGCGGACGGCCCGCCAGGCCCCTTGCAGATCTGCGTCGCTGAGGGCGCCGCCGACACTTGACTCATTGATATTCGTAAAAAGCTCACCGTCGATGAACTCATAGGCGAGCAAACTAGAGTCCGGGCCGATCTCGGTTGCGAGCAGCAGGCGCGGGGTGGGCACACCGGCGGCCGCGGCGGCAAATGCGATCAACGCCGCGTGATCTAGGGTCCTGCGCATATTGAAGGCGCCGGTGCCAGGCTCATCGCGTAGGCGCAGGGCCGTCCAAAATGCCAAGACCAAGCCGGCGCCTTCTAAGTCGCGGTCGAGCACGTTGATCCGTAACCGGGCACCGGAACGAGTGACCGCGCGATACCTACGCCCACGCGCGGTGGTGGTTTCGGAATCGAGGGAAATAAGGGGATAGCCACCACGGGCCAAGGCGTCGGCCACTTGCTGCCCGGTTGGCCGGGTGGTTGGGGTGCCGAGCGCGTAACGCGTGAGTAGGCCGATAGCCCAGCCCAAGGCGATGCTGACGCCGACTCCCGCTAAGGCGATGCCCGAACTCAAAACCGTCACGATGATGACCGAGCCGATAACGATGTAGCTGAGGACACTCCACGGTCGAATCGCGAGCAGGCGGGCGACCGTGATGAAGGCGATTAAGCCCCCGAGGATCGGCGCTGTTGATGCGCTATCGGGGCTGGTCGACCCAGCGAGGGCTACCAGTAAGCGCGGGACTCCACTATTTGAGACCGCCGCAGAGGCAACCGTCAGTAAGACGACCGCCGCTAATAGCGCGATTACCGCATCAAAGAGTTGGCGCGCGCGGCGGCGCACGACCAGCGCGACACCGGCGGCAATGGGTAGGCCCAAGGTGCCGATACCGCCGATGACATTTAGGGCCAAGATCACCGCCGAGGGCAGTGACTGAACCCCGCTGGTGACATCGTCCTCCAGGCCGGCGGTGGTGCTGGTGGCAAACCAGCCGACTCCGATAATCGCGCCGGTGATTGCAACGGCGAGGACAAAGCGCGCGAGGTCGAGGGGGCGGCGGACCCGTCGGGCGATGACCTCGTCGTTGATCTGGACCCCGCTGGTGCCCAACGGCTGGGCTTCGGGGGTGGCGGTCACCGGTAGATAGTCTCAGAGGAGCGTCAGACGAAGGTGGTAGGCATGGCCCTATGAGGCAATCTGGGTCCCGGTCGTGGGTGCTTGACACCACCCCGCTGGCACCACCTGCCCCGGCAGTTTTGGACCCGCAACAACAGCAGGTGGTCGACCATCGCACCGGCCCGCTCCTGGTCTTAGCCGGCCCGGGCACCGGCAAGACCACCACGATCGTCGAGGCGATCACCGCGCGCATTACCGATCCAAGTGACCCACTAGAACCCGGTGCCGTCCTTGCGCTCACTTTTGGGCGTCGGGCCGCCGGGGAACTCCGCGACAAAGTGGTGCAGCGGCTCGGGGGTGGGGTGAGCCCGCTCGTTGCGACATTTCATTCCTTCGCCTATGGGCTGATGCAGCAAACCGCAACGGTTGGCGAGCTGCGTGATCCACCGCGGCTACTCTCCGGGGCCGAAGAAGATGTCCGCATTCGCGATCTCTTGGTCGGCGCAATACAAGATGGCACTATCAATTGGCCCGAAGAGCTAGCCGGCGCCGTCACCACTTTAGGCCTGGCAAATGAAATCAGGTCGGTGCTGGCCCGGGCCCGGGAGCTCGGCCTTGACCCCGGTCAACTTGAGCGCATCGGCGCCAAGTCCGGGCGCCCGGCTTGGGCGGCGATTGGCGCGCTCGCCGAACAAGAAAGCGCCGTCATGGTGCTGGAGAATGTTTGTGATTACACCGAACTCCTGCACCGCGCGGTGATCGCGGCGCGCACCCCAGATGTTGCCGCCCAGTTGCACCGCACCTATCGCGCGATCTACGTCGACGAATATCAAGATACCGATCAACTGCAGGTGGAGTTACTCAAGGCGCTAGTGGGCCCGCGCACCAGCTTGGTTGTAGTCGGGGATCCCGACCAGGCGATCTACGGGTTTCGCGGCGCAGACATCCACGGGATCTTGAATTTCCCGGAGCAATTTCGCACCAGCGCCGGGTCGCCAGCGCCCACTGTTATCTTGCAGCGCACGCGCCGGTTTGGGCCAAATATTCGCAAGGCGGCGACCGCAATCCTCGGTGCCCGACCGATTGGCTCATTCACCAAGGAGCAGGTGCATGCGCATCGCAACCCCAGCTGCGTTGGCGGTTCGCCGTTGGCTGGCCACCCCGCAACCGACATCGTCGAAGTCCAACTCTTCGATGGTGAGTCATCGCGGGCGGCCCACATCGCAGAGCAAATTCGCCGCGCACACCTAGACGATGGGCTGCCTTGGGCCGATCTGGCGGTGCTTGTTAGATCAGCGCAGCAGATTCCTTTAGTGCAGCGGGCGCTGATGCAAGCAGGGGTGCCGACAACAATCGCTGCCGATGAAATCCCCTTACGCGCCGAGCCCGCGGTGGCCGTGCTGCTACACGCTGCCGAGATGGCGGTAGACCCGAGTCGAATCACCGCGGAGCAGGCACTTGATTTACTGACCGGCCCACTAGGTGGCCTTGATGCAAGCGACTTGCGAAGTTATGGCCGGGCCTTGCGGGCGGCGGCGCGCATAGCCGATCCGCTGACCCCGCCTGGCTTTTCCGATCACCTCATCCGCGACACCTTGCGTGGTGATCTTGAGATCCCGGCCACCGTGCCCGAAACCGACCCTGCCCGATTGACCGTCGAGCGCAGCGCCGCGCTGCTTCGGGCCGCGCACCAACTTATTCGCGCGGGGGCCGGGCCGGAGGATGTGCTCTGGGCTATTTGGTCCGGTCGGGTTGCCGGTGGACAACTCACTGGTGGGCGGTCACATGGTTGGCCGGAGCGGTTACAAAATGCTGCACTTGCGGGTTCGCGTGCGGCACACCATGACCTTGACGCCGTCATCGCGTTATTTGAAACCGCCGAGCGCACCCAGTCTCGATATAAAGGGTTCGCGGGCTTGCGCAACTTCTTGATTTTGCTAAGCAATCAGCAACTACCGGCCGAATCGGTGGCCGATCGGTCGCTCAGCCGTGACGCGGTGCGGATCTTGACCGCACACCGGGCCAAGGGGCTGGAGTGGGAGGCCGTCTGGGTGGTTGGCGCCGAGGAGGGCCAGTGGCCCGATCTTCGCACCCGCGGTTCGATTCTGGAGCCAGACCGGTTAACCCGGGCCGGGGTTGCCGATGGGGTGCGCCCGGCCGATCTCCTGGCCGAAGAGCGCCGGTTGTTTTATGTTGCGTGCACGCGGGCCAGGCAACGTGTCGTCGTCACCGCTATTGCCTCGGGCACCGATACCGGGCCACAGCCGAGCCGGTTTATCGGTGCCTTGGGAGTGGTAGCCGAGACCAAACCGGGCCGTCCGCGTTTTGCCGCCGCCCTGGACGGTTTGGTTGCGCGGCTGCGTCAAACCTGCATGGACGAGGAGGCCGCACCGGCCCTGCGCGCGGCCGCGGTCACCCGGCTGGCTGCGTTGGCCGGGGCCGCGGACGAAAGCGGTGCGCCACTTGTTCCGGTGGCCAATCCGGATTCGTGGTGGGCGGTCGGTGCGGTAACCGAAGGCGCCCGGCCGGTTCGGGCCGCGGACGTTCCGATCACTTTGTCCGGTAGCGGCCTTGAGTCCATCAATAGCTGCTCCCTGCGTTGGTACTTCGAGCATGAGGCCAGAGCTGAAACCCTGCGTCCAGCCGCAACGAAATTCGGCAGCGTGGTGCATGCGGTTGCCGACTACGTGGCCAAGGGTGATGTCCCGGCCGACATCGACAGCATGGACGCATTAGTCGACCGGGTATGGCCGGATCTAAGGTTTGAATCCGCTTGGCAATCAGCGGCCGAGCGAGCGCAGGCCCGTACTGCCCTTACCCGCTTCTTGGTCTATCACCTGCGTGCCGATCGGCGGTTGTTAGCAAGTGAGGAATCCGAAGAAGCCTTTGTTGATGTGCCGACACCGGCTGGTGGTCTGGAGCGGGTGCACCTGCGCGGATTCCTGGATCGCATTGAGATCGACAGCCAGGGCCGGTCGGTGGCAATTGACCTGAAGAATATGAAGACCCCGCCGCCCGATAGCAAGGTGCCAGAGCACGCCCAGCTTGGGGTCTACCAGTCATTGCTCCGCGCCGGTGGTCATGAGGTCGGTGGCGCTGCGCTCGTGCAACTTCGCGTCAATGCCGGCAAAGGTGCGTTGGAACCCAAGGTGCAGTTCCAAGAGCCATTGGAACAAATCTCACCTACCTGGGTGGATCTTGAGCTTGGCGCAGCCGCGCAGACTCTGCGCACCGAGGAGTTCACCGCGGTAACCGGCTCCCATTGCCTGTTCTGTGCGCACAAACGCAATTGCCCAGCGCAGCCCGAGGGTGCTCAGGTGGTCGAATGAGCAGGTCGTCGAATGAGCAGGTCGTCGAATGAGCAGGTCGTCGAATGAGCCGGTGTTCACATGAGTGAGCTAAAGAAAGTGGATCTCGATAGCGCACTCGGCTTCACCCTAAGCGATGAGCAGTGGGCGGTGGTCTGCGCACCGCTGGAGCCGGCGGTGGTGGTGGCCGGCGCCGGCACCGGCAAGACCACCTCGATGGCGGCACGGGTGGCTTGGCTGGTGGCAAGTGGGTATGTGCGCGCTGATGCGGTGCTCGGCCTGACATTTACCAATAAGGCCGCAGCCGGATTACTTGGTTCCATGCGATCGAGTTTGTCGCGCCTTGAAGTTGCAGGTCTGATCGTTCCTGGTTTTGTGCATCCGGCTCAGGAGTTGGAGTTTGATGATGAAAGCACCGGTGATCCGCAGGTGCTCACCTATCACGCCTTCGCCAAGCGCATTATTGATGAGAACGGCATGCGCCTTGGGCTCGAGCAGGGCAGCACCTTGCTTGCAACTGGCGCGCGTCACCAACTGGCCTACCGGGTGGTCTGTCGCACCGCGTTGCCGTTGGCGGATTTGGGTAAGTCACCGGTCAACTTGACCAATGAGCTGTTGGCCCTCGATGACCAACTAGCGGATCTAGCGATCACACCTGAGCGGTTAATCGAGCACGATGAGGAGGCGATCGCACGGCTCCTTGGGCATGACTCCTTGCAGGAGATCGGCAAGAAGATGCTCGCCACCTCGAAGCTTCGGGTGGCGCTGGCTGGGCTGGTCCTTGAATGGCGCGCCGAGAAGCTAGTGCGCGATGTCCAAGACTTCGCCGATCAGACCCGGGTGGCCCTTGAGCTGGTGACGAAATACCCAGACATTGCCGAGAAGCTGCGGGGTCGTATCCAGGTGGTGTTACTCGATGAGTATCAAGACACCTCTTTGGCGCAGCGGATGCTGCTACAAGGATTATTCGGTGGCGTTGCCGGTAATGGTCATCCGGTAACCGCGGTCGGTGACCCGTGCCAAGCGATTTATGGTTTCCGCGGGGCCAGCGTCGACAACATCGACTCATTCAAAAAACACTTCCCGGTGGTTCGTAATGGCATCGAGTCCGAGCCGGTGTCGTATCCGCTGGCGACCAATCGCAGGTCCGGGCCGGCGATCTTGGCGGTGGCCAATGACATCTCGACCGAATTGCGGCAGCGGCACCCGGGTATCGGTGCGTTGCAGGCCGGTTCACCTGAACGCGGGCCCGGCAAGGTGCAATGCGCACTATTTGAAACCGCCGACGCCGAAAAAGCTTGGGTGGTGCAGGAGATCGTGGGGTTAGGCGGTGCGCGCGGAACGAAAGTCAAGTGGGGCGATATTGCGATCTTGGCCGCCACCGGCCGCGACCTAGTTGAACTCGATACCGCCTTGCGCGCCCAGGGCATCCCAACGCAGCTACATGGGGCAGCGGGGCTGTTGCGGCAACCGGCGGTTATCGAGATCCGGAGCATGCTGGAGGTCCTGCATAACCCAATTGCGAACCCGGCGCTGGTTCGAATCCTCACCGGCCCAAGGTGGCGGATCGGGGTGCGTGATCTCGCGGCGCTGGGTAAAAGGGCCGGGGTGCTCGCCGGTGGTGGGCACCGGCAAGTTTCCGCCGATGTCACAGGTGCTCTCGATGAGGCGGTGGCCGGCAGTGATCCGGTCGAGGCGGTATCACTTTCCGATGCGCTGGCTGATCTCGGTGATCTAACTGCTTTTTCGCCGGCGGCGAGCACGAGATTTACTGCACTCGCCACGCAGATCAGGGGATTGCGCCGCCATGTGGGTGAGCCATTAACTGATCTGATCAACCGCATTTTGACTTCGACCGGGTTGTCGGTTGAGATCGCGGTAGCCGACAGCGCGGAGCAGCAGCAGTATGCGGTCACCAGTTTGCTCGACCTCGCGGCGGAGTTCACCGATATCGACGGTGGTCACACCCTGGGTGCTTTCTTGAGCCGGTTAGCCGATGCCGAAAGATTTGATGTGGCGTTGCCCGTTGATATCGTTCTGCGGGAAAACGCGGTGCAGTTGCTGACAATTCACAAAGCCAAGGGGTTGGAATACCCGCATGTTTTCGTGCCTTCGGTGGCCAAGGGCGCATTTCCCGGCGGTGGTGGGCGCAGCGCGTGGCCAACTAGCGCGTCAGCGGTGCCCTGGCAGTTGCGTGAGGATGTGACCGATGACCTCGCTTCCTTCCCGGACCTAGATGAAAGCCCGCGCGATAAAGACCACAAGGCCTATCAAGTGATTTTGCGTGATCAGCAAGTTGCCGACGATCAGCGCCTGGCCTACGTGGCCTTTACCCGTGCCGAGTACTCACTAACCGTGACCGGGCATTGGTGGGGCCCAACCCAGGTGAAGTTCCGCGGCCCCGACCCCTACTTAACGATGATTCGCGACGCTTGCCTGGGCGGGGCAGGTGCGGTCATCTACTGGCACCCGCAACCGGCCGACGATGCCACCAACCCGGCACCTGAATCGGGAACCGTTGAGTACGCGTGGCCGGCGCCAATTGCCACCGCCGCAAAGGTGCGCCAGGTTGGCGATCAGGTGCGTGCGGCAATGCTGGCGCCGCCTTCGGCGAGCACCGCACCAGCCCCTGCGGCCGAGCTTTCGGCCGGTGCGGCCGCAATCGTTGCGCGCTGGGATCTAGATGCCGAAAGCCTGCTGGCCGAAGCGAGGCGCCGCCGGGAGTTGGTTCATACCGTGCGCCTACCGGAATCCCTCTCGGTAAGTGCGCTAACAGATGCACTGCGCGACCCGGTCGCGACCGCGATGCGCTTAGCGCGGCCGTTACCCCGGCAACCAGCACCCGCCGCTCGGCGCGGCACGAGCTTCCACCTATGGCTCGAGAGCCGGTTTGGCCAACAAAGCCTGCTGGACCCCGATGATCTGCCCGGGTCCGCAGATCACGAAATCACCAGCGATAGTCAACTTGAGGAGTTAAAGCAGGCTTTCGAGAAATCCGCCTACGCCAAACTCCAGCCCATCGCGATTGAAGAGCCATTCGCCTTGATTTTGGGTGGCCGGGTCATCAAGGGCCGGATCGACGCGGTCTTTAAAAACGGTGACCGCTACGACGTCATCGATTGGAAGACCGGATCGGCGGCATCAATCGACCCATATCAAATAGCGCTGTATCGCCTGGCTTGGTCAAAGCTGCGTGGCGTGCCCATCGCCGACATTGATGCGGGGTTTGTGCTGGTGGCCACCGGCGAGATCATCCGACCCGAGCCGCTACCGAGCCTGGACTTTCCTTGATCTAGCGAATTGAACCGGGGCCGGATTCATCACCGGGCACGATGATGGGTTCGGCGCTGTCACCATCGCGCGACTGCACCGCAAGTTGCTCACCGGCCTCCTCGGTCGGGGTGCGGCGGGCACCGGCGAGGGCGCGCATCCACTCCCGTGCCGGTTCTTCGACAAAGCGCCACATCAACCACGCAATCGCAAGCGCACCGGCCACCAGGCCAAGGGTGCCAATGGCATAGAGCACGCCACCGTCAATGCCAACCGCGTTCATCCCGGCTCGCCAGAGCCCGAACCAAACCAGGTGGGTCATATATAGGGAGTAGGAGATGAATCCGCCGAGCACCATGGTGCGCGTCGAAAGGGTGCGGGCTAGGCCGCGCCGTGACAGTGCGAGGGCACCGATCCACGCGATAAGAAACGGCACCAGAAGTAGATGGAAATACGGCGGCAGCGCTTCCGCGTCAGCGCTGAGGTTGGTCGCCGGTGGTTGCGCGGCTGGCAGGTTACCGAGGAAGACAGCTCCGGCGATAACGATTAGGGGCAAAATAATGGACAAGGTGCTGGCGAGTTTTTGGACCCGCGGCTTTGGGTCAGCGGCGGCATCGGGGATGAAACGACGCACGATCAAATAGGTGATGGCGCCCGCGGAGAACTCACACAGGATGCGATAGGTCGATCCCCAGTTGTCGGTGTAATAGGCATCGGAGGTATTCAACCCGTAAATGACTATCGGGATAAGTACGGCAACCCAGATAATTACCAAGACCGCGGTGCTGACCCGCCGGTAGAAAACCCAGATGAGCAAAATCAGCAGCGGGAAGATCAGGTAGGCGAGCCACTCCATTGAAAGTGACCAAGCCACGAAATTCCAGCCCCGCTGCGGGCTCGGGCCCCACTCCTGCACGAGCAGCAGGTTCTTGCCGAAGTCGATTGGGTTCAGCCAATCGCGGTCAAGGTCGGTTCCGGTGATTTTAGCTTGCGCGAAAACGGCAACACCCGCAATGACGAGCATGACTAAGTGCACCGGGTAAACGCGGGCCAATCGCAGCCACCAAAAATCAATGGTCTTGCGTCCGGCTAATCGCGGACCGAGTCGGGTTAAGTAAGTGTGGGTGAGGATAAAACCGGAGAGGGCGAAGAAGAGGTCAACACCGAGTCTGCCAACGCGCATGACATCTGGGAGGATCGGGATGGCGAGCAGCCCGAGGGTATTAAGTGGCCCCTGCAGGTGGTACAGCAGCACCCACGCGGCGGCAACGAATCGGATGCCGGTTAATTGGCGGATGAAGACGTTCACAAGATGTGATGGTGTCATGCTCGGATTGGGTTGTTACGCAGGCCACACCGGTGCACAGCCCAGTGGCCAATAGGCTCAAGGGGTGCCGGACCCATTGTTACTTGATGATCTGCTGTTATCGCGGACCGCGATGGATCGGGTGGCGCACCGGCGCACGGATAAAGACTGGCTACTTGAGCGCCGGAGTGACCTAAGCTCAAAGGTGCTCTGGGTGGCCGCGGGCGTCAGTGCCTGCGCGGAGGTGGCTGGCGGCGTCGAATTGGTATTCACCGCAGCGAGCGACCTCGCACCCGAAGTCGACTTGAGCTTTCTCGGCATTGATTGCATTGGTGGGGCCTATTTCGCGGCCCACATCCAATCACCTGAGGATGCACCGGTCCAGAGTGACTGGAAGTCACTTCGCGAGGTGGGCCGATCACTAAGTGATCTTGAGGCCGGATTGCTGGTGACAGCGGTTGCGCTGGATAACTGGCGGTCTGCTACTCGGCGCTGCGCGAAATGTGGTGGCGATCTAATTCCCAGTAATGCTGGTTGGTCACTGCATTGTGTTATCGATGAGGTAGATCACTTTCCGCGCACTGAACCGGCGGTGATCGTGCTGGTTCGCGATGGCGAGGACCGAGCACTCTTGGGGCGACATGTGAATTGGCCACCCGGCTTGGTTTCCACTTTTGCCGGGTTCGTCGAAGCCGGTGAGTCAGCGGAGGCTGCGGTGCGCCGGGAACTAACCGAGGAAACCGGGGTCCTGATCGACGACCACCCGGACGCGGTGCAGTACTTGGGGAGCCAACCCTGGCCGTTCCCCGCTTCGTTGATGCTGGGCTACCACGCTTGGGCCAAGGACACCACGATAAAAGTCGATGAGACCGAGATCGCCGAGGCCAATTGGTATAGCCGCGAGGAGCTTCGCGCGGCCTGCGCAGCCGGTGAAATTAAATTACCGTCCGCTATTTCCATTTCCCGTCGGTTGATCGAGCGTTGGTACGGTCAGGAGTTACCGGCCACTTGGTCTTGGTAATTTAAATGACGACGCTAACCCCGCGACAGATCCACCTTCGAGGGCTGTCCTGGGCCTTCCTTGGGGTGCTGCTTTTCTCCTTTTCGGTGCCGCTAACCAAAGTCGCGGTTGGCGGGTTCAATCCGTTTCTGACCGCGACCGGCCGCGCGGTTATCGCCGGCGTATTGGCCGCGTTGATTTTGTCGGTCAATCGGGTGGCTTGGCCGGCCCGGGCATTGATTCGGCCGCTGCTGCTAACCATGGTCGGTGCAGTCTTCGGTTGGCCCATCTTGATCGCGATCGCACTGCAGTACACGACTTCGGCCCACGTTGCCGTCATCGCCGCATTCATGCCGCTGTCGACAGCGATCATCGCGGTTGCTCGAACCCATGAAAGGGTCAGCGCAAAGTTTTGGTTAGCCGCAAGTGTCGGGACTGTTGCCTTGGTGGTTTTCGCACTTGGCCGAGGTGGTGCGAGTAGCCCTAATTACTGGGCTGATTTGCTAGTGGTGGGTGCGATGTTGTTTTCCTCCTGGTGCTATGTCGAGGGGGCGGCCGTCACGAAGGTGATGCCGGGTTGGCAGGTGATCTCCTGGGTTGTTGTTTTCGCCCTGCCAATAACGGTGCCCGCGTCGATGCTGTTGTGGTTTACGACCAGCGCCGATTACGCGACAACGGGGGCGCAATGGTTCGCGCTCATCATGCTTGGCATATCGTCGATGTACTTCGGGTTTTTCGCTTGGTATCGGGGCCTTTCGATGGCCGGTATCGCCAGGGGTAGCCAGGTGCAGCAGTTGCAAGCGCTACTTACCTTGCTGTGGTCGGCGCTCCTGCTAGGTGAAACCGTCACCTGGCCGACGGTGCTCGCGGCTGGTGTAGTCATCGCCTCGGTCATCTGGGCGCAACGCAGCCGGCGGGCCGAATTCATTGCCCCGGAGGAGTGACTACTGCAGGCCGAGTTTGGCCTTAACTTGGCCGATCGACGGGTTAGCGAGCGCGCTGCCATCGTCAAAGAGCATGGTTGGCACGGTCTGGTTGCCCCCGTTGACGGATTCAACGAATGCCGCTGCCACCGGATCGACCTCAATATCGACCTCTTCGAAGGAAATGCCCTCGCGGCCCAACTGGGCTTTTAGCCGTTGGCAGTAGCCACACCAAACCGTCGTATACATCTTCATCTGGGCAACGCTAGCGTGCACCTGTGATGGGTGAACCAGGTGAGGTACTAGCCGGGCTCGATGACGAGCAGCAGGTGGTAGCCACCAGCGTGCACGGCCCGGTCGTAGTGCTGGCTGGGGCTGGTACCGGCAAGACCCGGGCCATCACCCACCGCATGGCCTATGCCGTGGCGACCGGGGCCCATGAGGCGCGGCGGTCACTGGCGGTCACCTTCACCACCCGGGCGGCCGGTGAGATGCGGGTGCGGCTGCGCGAACTTGGGGTGGAGGGTGCCCAGGTGCGTACCTTCCATGGCGCGGCGCTGCGCCAACTGCGCTACTTCTGGCCCCGGTTAAGTGGCCAGCCATTTCCTGAAGTCCTACCCAGTAAGGCGCGGCTGCTCGCTGAGGCGGCGTCTAAGTCTGGGATAACGACAAATGCGGCGGTGATCCGCGATCTCGCCTCAGATATCGAGTGGTCGAAGGTGAGCGAGCTGGCTGCACGTGATTTATTAACAGATCCACGTGCCGCTGCGCATCAGTGGAGCCTGGATCTAGCCGATGTCATGAAGGTCTACGCCGCCTATGACGACTTGAAGTCCGCGCGTGGCTTATTGGATTTCGAGGATGTGCTTTTGGTTACCGTCGGAGCCCTGCAGACGCGCCCGGATATCCTCGATGAGGTCCACTCGGCCTATCGCTGGTTCACCGTGGATGAATTTCAAGATGTCAACCCGCTGCAGCATCGATTGCTGACCCTTTGGCGTGGGGATCGTGATGAAGTCTGCGCGGTTGGCGACGTCAGTCAGACCATCTACTCCTTCACCGGCGCATCTGCTGACTACTTGGTGAACTTTCGCACCGAGTTCCCCGACGCCACCGAGGTGCGACTCGTCAACTGTTATCGCTGCACACCGCAGATAGTGGAGAGAGCGAATTCGGTGATCGCACAGGCGCACTCGCGGGCCGCGGTGATTTTAAGATCCATGCGCGAACCCGGGGTCGAGCCGGTGGTGGCGTCGCACCCGGACGAGGTAGCCGAAGCTACTGCCGTCGCTGAGTCGATTTCAGTCCATCTGCGTAACGGCATTTCAGCGCGAGACATTGCCGTGCTGTTTCGGATGAATGCCCAGTCGGCTGATCTCGAGGCGGCGCTGTCGGCGCGGGGGATACCGGTGGTGATGCGCGGGGCGGAACGGTTCTTTGATCGCCCAGAGGTGCGCGAGGGTGTTACGCGCATCCGGGGTGCGGCGCGCGGCGGTGGCGACACCGGGGTCCTTGGTGACGAAGTGCGTGGGATTCTAAGTGCTGCGGGCTGGGCCGCTGAGCGCCCGCAAGGCAGTGGCGCGGTGCGCGAGCGTTGGGAGTCACTTGCGGCGCTGGTCACCTTGGCCGATGAGAATCCGCAGTTGGATTTACCGGCATTTGTCGCGGAACTAGATAATCGCGCGCAGGCGCACCATGCCCCCGCGGCCGATGCCGTGACGCTCTCCTCATTGCATTCGGCTAAAGGCCTCGAATGGCAGGTGGTTTTCCTTGTCGGCTGCAGTGATGGCCTGCTGCCGTTGGCCAGTGCTGATACCCCAGCTCAAGTTGAGGAGGAACGCCGACTGCTCTATGTCGGGATGACTCGGGCCAAGTCGTACCTGCACTTGTCATGGGCCCGCGCTCGCGCACCCGGTGGCCGAGAGAATCGTGAGTTCAGCAGGTTCTTGGTTGAAGTGGGTGGGCCCGATGGGGAATTTTCTGATGGGTTCGACGGTGACCGATCAGGCGGGAGGGTGCGCGCCGGTTCAGGTCGCGTGCGCACGGAGCGCAAGAAGCGCGGCCCGGCGAGTTGTCGCACCTGCGGTAAGAGTTTGGTCACCGCACCCGAGCGCACATTGGGTCGGTGCCGTACCTGCCCATCGAAATATGACCCGGAGCAATTCGAGCAGTTAAAGCGCTGGCGGCTAATGCAGGCGACCGAGCGCGAGGTGCCGGCCTTCGTCATCTTCACCGATGCCACCTTGTTGGCAATTGTCGAGCAATTGCCAACCAGCTTGGAGCAGCTATCAACTATCTCGGGTATCGGCCCGGCGAAGTTGGAGTTGTATGGGCCGACCTTGCTCGAACTCCTTAGCGATTCGACTTTGTAGTGAGAAAATAACTAATCACTCGCGGTCGTGAAGTCCGGTACCCAGCGCTCGAGTTCTGCCCGCATCGGCACTGTTGCACCGAGTTGACAAAGTACCCCGATGCAACCCAACCAGACTCGATGAATCAAGGCGTAGGACGGCGGCAGGTTCAATTTCAGGCCGACGGTGAAATCAGGATTGCGCATGTCATTCATGCGAGTGAATTGGCCGCGCATCCAATCGCGGGAGAAGGTGAACTCCGCATGGCGAGCGGGCTCGACGAAGGGCGCTAGATAGCCCAAGAGTTGCTCGGCGTCGATATCGATATTGGGCTTGATGAAACCCTCGGTGCGCAGGCCATCGATCACCATTTGAGCGTCGCCGAGTTGCGCGATTCGAAGCAGCGTCCCCATGGCGGTCGGCAGACCGCCCGGTAGGGCGGCGCAGGCACCGAAATCGAGTACCCCGAGTCGACCATCAGCGGTGACCCGGAAGTTCCCGGGATGCGGATCGGCATGCAACAGCCCGGCTCGCGCGGGGCCAGAGAGCAAGAAGCGTTCATAGAGTGCGCCGGCGGCATCACGCTCGGCTTGGGTGCCGTCTTTGATGATGGTCGAGAGCGGGGTGCCGTCAATCCACTCACTGACCAGCACGTGCGGTGCCGCCACCAATACGTGGGGGATGACGAACTCGAGGTCGCCTTCAAACGCAAGGGCGAAGGCCCGCTGATTCTGGGACTCGTGCAGGTAGTCAAGTTCGTCAACGGCGCGATCCCGGAGTTCGTCGAGCAATGGCTTGATATCAAGCCCGGGAATCCAAGATGCGAACATCTTGCCCATGCGTGCCATTTGATTCAGATCGCTGATCAGCGCTTTATCCGCCCCTGGGTATTGAACTTTTACCGCGACCACTCGTCCGTCATGCCAGATGGCTCGATGCACCTGGCCGATTGAAGCCGCAGCTGCCGGCTGGTCGGAGAACTCAAGGAATTTGGCGCGCCACTTCGTGCCGAGTTCCTCGGCGAGAATTTGGTGGATCGAATCGGCAGGTAGTGGTGGTGCGGCATCTTGGAGCTTTGTCAGGGCCGCCCGATAAGGCCCGGCCATTTCCTCGGGCAGGGCGGCTTCGAAAATACTCATGGCCTGGCCTAGTTTCATGGCCCCGCCCTTGAGTTCACCGAGCACTTTGAACATCTGTTCGGCGGTGCGGGCCTGCAACTCCGCTGCCACAAGCTCAGCGGACTTGCCACCAACTCGCTTACCGAAGCCAAGGGCGGTCCGGCCGGCGAATGCCGCCGGAAGCGCAGCCATCCGCACGCTGCGGGTGATGGCGTTGCGCGGGAGTTCGGCCATGCCTCATTGTCACCCAAACGAGAGGTGCGCGCGAACCGGGTCAGCCTGCGGCCAGGTGCAACCGCAAAGTGGGTGCGAAGGTCGCGCGATGGGCCGAGCCCGCCCACCGGGTAGGCGCAGTTCGAAAGCCAGTTCGCACCAAAGTTCGGGGTTGGCGGGTTGGTCTATCCAGGTGCGAATGAGCAGCGCGGTTTGGATCGCGGCGGCCCGAACCAGAAGTCGATCCAGCGGCAGCGTCTGCAGGCGCCGGAGCGCGCTGGCCAATTGCAGGGTCACTTTCGGCCACATGGCATCAGCATCGACCGCGTGCAGATACGTACATCGAAGGCAACTGGTTTTACCGGGTATCACAATTGGCCCGATTACGGCCCGCGCACCGTAGACCGTGGCCGGCAGGTGCGGGTGCTCATGTAGTGGGGTATCGACGTCGTCGATGATGTCCGGGTGGGCGCCGTCAGCGAAAACGACCAACACCCGGTTAGCGTCAGGTATAGATGGAGTTGCACCAATTGGGTTCACCCGCAGGCCGCAGATTTCAACGAGTTTGAATATCTCATTGGCCAGTGCGCCACTACCGACGATGTAGATGCTCGCGTCCTGACGATTCTCGATTGCATCAAGTGCCATTCGCCCGGCGGGGTAGGTGTGGGCCGCGGCTGCCAGATCTCCCACCTGCTCATCGCGTTCGACGGCACCTAGCCAGCGCCAACTACTTGGCATATCTGTTGCGTCTTCGAGGGCACCGAGGCTTTGCAGGGTGCGGATTATGCGGCCAGCGGCTGCTGGCGCAATACCGAGTTGGTCGGTGATCTCACCCCAGGTGCGCAGGCCATCAAGGCTGCGCAGCCAGGTGGCGTGCACGGCGTCCATCTGGTCCAAAACCGCCCGGGAATCGCTCGAGCAGATCACTAGGTGCCCGGTTTCGCGCCAGACCATGGGAAAGTCGCGCCGGTAGCGGGGGCGGGCCCCCGGCGCCATCAAGTTAACAAGCAGGTCAGGTAATTCGCAGGTGCTCATAGCGGCAGATTGCTACCCGCTGCCTGTGGATTGCTAGTTGCTATGCACAGGGGATATGCGGTAATGCAGGTAACCGTTCGGGCAGACCACCGGCCGGGCCGGTTGACCCCGAGCCGCCGCGGGAAAATGTCCGTTTTATCCTGTTATTTGGGGCTAAATGCCTGAAAACACGGGCGAAATCCGGTTCCGTTTGCTCGCGCCGCGACGGATCGGCCCACTTGGTGCCCTATCGTAAATAAGTCCCAACCAGATGAGGTGGTGCAGACCACCTGGCCGCAGGAGCGGTTCGGCAACCAAGTGGAGGTCCCCATGGCTGAGAGCTATACGGGCGAGGCGTACTGCGTTAAGTGCAAGGCAAAGCGTGAGTTCACCGGTCACGTAGAAGAGACCAATGGACGCCGCTTTGCCAAGGGCATCTGCCCGACCTGCGGCACCAAGGTGACCCGCATCCTCGGAAAGGCCTCTTCTTAGGTCAGCCGAGCACGAACATCAGGAGGCGGGGCCGCAGGGTTTGGGCCCCGCCTCGCAATTTGGGCAGCTGGTCCGTTTTGGTATTTGGAGGTAGTCCCGGTCGCGGCCGGTGGCCGTCGCCGAGGTTTATGGCGGGCCGGGGTACCGTGCTCTGGTGAGCAGCAACCCACCCTTTGGCTTCGGGGTCCCAGACTCTGGCGGCGGCGGGTTCGATATGTCCGCCCTTGGGGCCGCTCTGCAGCAACTTGGCCAAATGATGCAAAACCCAAGCAGTGGTCCGGTCAATTGGCAGCTGGTGCGAGATATTGCTCGGCAGGTGCTGGCGAGTGCCGGTGACCCATCGGTGGCCGATGCGCAGTCGCGGGCAGTTGTTGATTCAGTTCGGCTGGCCGACCTTTGGCTCGACGAGGCCACCACCTTGCCCGCGGTGGGCCAAGTCCCAAAGGCGTGGAGCCGCTCGGAGTGGTTGGAGGCGACGTTGCCAATGTGGCAGCGTTATGTCGAGCCGATCGCAATTCAGATGCAGCAGGTCCTCACTGATGCGGGGCCAAGTGATCAGGATGTCTCGTCCGATGACCTAAGTGCGGCGTTGCCTGAGCAACTTCGCGGACTATTCCCCGGTGGCGTCCCGGACGAGATGCTGGCAATGCTCCGTCCAATGATGGGCATGGTGCAGCAACTAGGAGCTGCAGCGTTCAGCATGCAGTTGGGGCAGTCCCTTGCGGCACTTGCCCAAGAAGTAGTCAGTGCCGGCGATATCGGCATCCCGCTATTACCAGATGCGACTTGCGTGTTGCTGCCTAACAACATTGAGCAGTTCGGTGCCGGCATTGGCGTAGCAGCCGATGACGTCCGCCTTTATTTAGCCCTTCGGGAGTCAGCCCACCAACGGCTTTTTGCACACACGGCTTGGCTGCGCCCGCGCCTGATGGGAGCCATCGAAGAGTATGCCGGTGGTATTCGGGTCGACACCTCGCGACTTGGTGACGCGATGTCCGGTGTTGATCTAAGCAACCCTGAAGCATTGCAGCAGTTGATGGCATCGGGGCTGCTTCAACCGGCCGACACCGACGAGCAGCGTGCGGCACTGGTTCGACTCGAGACCCTCCTGGCCCTAGTTGAGGGCTGGGTTGACGATGTTGTCGACACGGCCATTGCTGAGCGAATGCCAAGTGCCCTTGCCCTGCGCGAGACCATGCGCAGGCGTCGTGCTGCCGGTGGGCCGGCCGAGAAAATGTTCGCCACCCTTGTCGGGATGGAGTTGCGGCCAAGGTCACTGCGCGAGGCGGCTAACTTGTTCGCGGCAGTTCGAAGCCTAAAGTCAATCGCTGACCGCGATGGCCTTTGGGGTCACCCAGACCTGCTACCAGATGGCGAAGACCTGACCGACCCATTGGGATTTGTTGAGCGCAGTAACCAACCAGATGTGGGCTGACGCATACTCCACCTTGCATTCGTGGCAGCCGCCGACGACGGCACTGGGATGCCGGCGCGACGAGTACCTTGAATTCTTGACCGCCCACGCCGACGGGGTCTGGCGCGAGTGCAGAGTTGGTCACCTCACCGCGAGCGCTTTGGTGCTCGATGAGAAACGACAGCGGGTCCTGCTCACTTTGCACCCCAAAGTCGGCAAGTGGCTACAGCTAGGGGGCCACCTGGAGTTAGGTGATAACTCGGTTCGTGCCGGGGCCCTTCGCGAGGCCATCGAGGAAAGTGGCATCAGCACGATGCGCATGAGCGCGGCTCCCGTCTGCCTTGATCGGCATCCGGTGCCGTGCGCCGGTGGCCAAAGTGAGCACCTGGATATGCAGTACTTGGCCTTGGTGCCGACCAGCGCGCGGGCAGTGATGAGCGCCGAATCTGATGACCTGCGGTGGTTCGACCTAGCGCAGTTGCCACTTGACCTAGATCAAAGCGTGCGAACGCTGATTGAACTTGGCTTGGACGAGGTGCACGTGCGCTAACCGGTAGGTAAACAACGAAAGTGGGTGAAAAAAGTTTTTATCCACACCCTGTGAAAAGACTTTTACCCATGGTTTGCCGCAGGCGGGCTGGTCATCCTCAGGTTCATCCACAGGCTTGTGCACCGCGTTTCCACGGTTAACCCCTAGGTTTCCACAGCCTGTCCCCAGCTGCGTCCACAAGGAAATGGGGCAACCGGGGTGAAGCCGTTGACTCGGTCATGGGCAGGTCCATAAGTTCAGTCTGACGAAACCTCCGGGATAACGGGTGCAGGTCCGCACGGGGAAGGTGGACCTGGGCTATGAGCCCCGGGGGTTTCGCTTTTCCCTCGAAAAGCCAGGTGACGTAGTCTTAGGCGGTGTCAAACCTGACTTGGTGGCTGATCCCGATTGGGGCCACGATTTTGGCCGTGGCTTGGGCGGCCTTTCGGAGCCGGCCGCGCCGGCCCACCGAAGCCGCAGCTGCCATGGATAACCTCCGCCGGCTAAACGACGCCATGTCCCGGCCACTGCCAAGTGAAAAACCAAGGTCTGAAACCGGGCCTGATGCGAAGGCGCCCGGTCGGCCAACCACATGAGTTCGACCAACAACTTAAGTGATGGGACTCCCGGGCCCATCGCGTCGGGCAAGCCCGAAGCCGAACCGCGCCGAGGCCGGGCCCTTGCTATCAGCGCGGCGACTTTACTCATCTTGGTTTCAATTGCCTTGCTGCTCCCGGTGCCATTTGTAAAGCTTGCACCCGGTCCGACATACAACGTCGTCGGGCAAGTAGAGGGCACCGAGGTCATTGAAATATCCGGTACGCAGACCTATCCGACCACCGGCGACCTCGACATGACAACGGTGCTGGAGTCAGGGGGCCCACGCGGTGGGTTGACGTTCGTTGACGCCATGGCCTCCTGGTTCAATTCAGCTGACGCTGTTGTCCCGCGCGAACTTATTTATCCGGACGACGTCACGGGTGAGGATGTGCAGACTCGCCAAGCGATGCTGTTCAACACTTCAGAGTCCGATGCAATTGCGGCAGCCTTGAATTACTTGGAGTTACCGCTGCAGACCGAAGTCGTAGTTACCGCGGTGTACTCCGAAACGCCGGCTGCCGGAATCCTCGAGCCGAAGGATCAGATCCTGGCAATAGACGGTGCGGAAGTGACCGAGCCGGTGGATGTCAGCGACACAGTGCAGAAAAACCCGGTCGGCACGACATTTAGCTTCTCGATCGACCGCGGCGGCGAGGCCAAGAAAGTCACGTTGAAATCTGCGGACAATCCAGATCAGCCGGGAACGCCTTACATCGGGATCGGCGTGGGCATGTATTACGCCGCAGAGTTTGAAATCAACTTCACCTTGCAAGATGTTGGTGGCCCAAGTGCTGGCACGATGTTTGCCCTCGGAATCATTGACAAGTTGACTCCGGACGAACTGACAAAGGGCCGTCACATTGCCGGTACGGGCACGATGTCACCAGCTGGGGCCGTAGGGCCAATCGGGGGGATCCGACAAAAACTTGCCGGGGCCAGCGATGCGGGAGCCGAACTGTTCTTGATCCCGGCGGTGCATTGCAAGGAGGCGGCGGGTTTCATCCCGGAGGGCTTGACGGTCACGCCGATCGCCACTTTGACCGAGGCGGTCGAGGCGGTCAAGACTTGGACTGCCGGAGGCACCGTCAAGGCGTGCCCGGCCAGTGCCGTAGGTTCTTGATATGACTTTTAATATGCCGGGTATGAGCGGATCAGGCGAGACTTCAGGGGCGGCCCCGCGGCGGCGTGGGGGAGTGCTTCTGCCGACTTTGATCATCCTTGGAGTTCTCGTACTTTCGTTCGTGCTGTTCACCGGGTTCTATACCGATTGGCTGTGGTTCCAGTCGGTGCAAAAGGCCCAGGTGTTCACGACTTCCCTGGAAACCCGGGCGATCTTATTCTTCGCGTTCGGTACGACGATGGCTTTAATAATTATTTTGGTCATGTGGTGGGCGTGGCGCACGCGCCCGACATTTCGCGGCCTGACTCCAGATCAAGCCAGCCTGGAGCGTTACCGGCTCGGTATCGACCCCTATCGGCGGCGAGTGACGATCATCGCCGGCATCGGGGTGGGGCTGATGGCGGGGCTAGCCGCAGCCTCTGAGTGGGGCACCTACCTGCTCTGGCGCAATGCCACCGAGTTCGGCATCGTCGACCCCCAGTTCGGCTTGGATCTGTCCTTCTACACCTTCACCCTGCCCTTTATCCGCTTCCTCTTGGACTTCGGGTTCGCCGTTACCTTTTTGTCGCTTGTTGCAGCTGTCGGGGTGCAGTTCCTTTATGGCGGCCTGCGGGTTCAGCCACGCGGTGACCGGGCCAGTGGGGCAGCCCAAGTGCAACTGTCGACGATCATCGCGGTGATCTTGCTACTCAAGGCGGTTGCGTACTGGTTCGATCGTTACGCACTTGCCACCCAGAGTCAGGCATTGGTCAGCGGATTCACCGGGCTGAAATACACCGACGTCTATGCGGTTTTGCCCTCCTTAAACATTTTGACATTCGTCGCGATCATTGTCGCGGTCTTGTTCATCGTGAATATTTTTAGGCGCTCCTGGGTGCTCCCGACCCTGGGCCTCGGGTTGATGTTGCTGACAACCATCGTGGTCGGCGGGCTCTACCCGTTCTTCATTCAGCAATTCACCGTTCGGCCGAGTGAATTGGTCAAGGAACAGCCTTACATCGAGCGCAATATCGACGCGACCCGTGATGCCTACGGCATTACGGATGTAAGCGTTAAGGATTACGAGGGCACCGTGGAGCCGCCCACGGAGGCCGAAATTGTTGCCAGCAAGGGCACCTTGGAAAATATCCGACTGCTGGATCCAGCGGTTGTCTCGCCCACCTACAACCAGTTGCAGCAGATTCGAGGCTACTACTCGTTCAACAACAAGCTCGATGTTGATCGGTACGACTTCTCTGGTGAGCAACGCGGCGCAGTGGTAGCTGTACGCGAAATCAACCTCGCTGGTATTCCTGATGGCCAACGTAACTGGACAAATGATCGCGCTGTCTATACCCACGGATACGGGTTCGTGTCGGCGTACGACAACACAGCCTTGAGCAATGGGCAGCCCGATTTCTTTGAGAGCGATATCCCGTCCAAGGGTGACCTGCTCATCGACCAGCCGCGCGTCTATTTCGGCGAGCTTTCGCCGAGCTACAGCATCGTCGGCGCTCCGGCGGGCTCGGAGCCCAGGGAGTTGGATTACCCAGATGATGCGAGCCCGACGGGCCAAAAGACAAACACCTATGAGGGCACCGGCGGCGTATCGATGGGCTCGATTCTGGGCCGGTTGGTTTTCGCCACCAAGTTCCAAGACAGCAATATCTTGCTTTCGGATCTGGTGAACTCCGACTCGCGCATCCTGTGGGATCGTGATCCGTTAACGCGGGTGGAGAAGGTGGCTCCGTGGCTGACCTTGGATCAAGATCCATATCCAGTGGTTGCCAACGGCCGCATTCAGTGGGTCATTGATGCCTATACCACTTCAAATCAGTACCCATACTCCAGCCGGATTTCCCTTGCTGATGCAACAAGTGACGCATTCGGTGCACGTTCTGTTCCGTCAGGGCTACTTCCGCAGGATCAGTTGAACTACATGCGCAACTCGGTGAAGGCTGTTGTTGACGCCTACGACGGCACCGTCACACTTTATGCTTGGGAGCCGGCGGATCCAGTACTGCAAACCTGGATGAAGGCGTTTCCGGGTGTCGTGAGTCCGGTCGCGGATATGTCAGCCGAGTTGATGGCTCATGTCCGCTATCCGCAGGACATCTTCAAGGTGCAACGGGTAATCCTTAGCCGCTATCACGTCACCGATCCGGCAACTTTCTATAACGGTACCGATGTGTGGATCGTGCCATTTGATCCAACGGTTTCCCCGGCGCAGGTGTTCCAGCCGCCGTATTACCTAACCCTGCAGATGCCAGATCAAACCGGACCGGCATTCTCCTTGACCACGACGTTCGCGCCGCAGCGGCGACAAACCTTGGCCGCATTCATGGCGGCCGACTCGGCGCCGGGCCCGGGCTACGGCAAGATCCGAGTGCTCCAACTGCCGAGTAACACCACCATCCCGGGCCCCCAGCAGGTGCAGAATAACTTTGAGTCCGATCCACTGGTGAGCTCGCAACTGTCCTTACTGCGTCGCGGGGGGTCCGAGGTCGAGTTGGGCAACCTGTTGTCTTTGCCATTTAACGGCGGCCTGCTCTACGTTGAGCCGGTTTATATCCGCGCCGCCACCGATGGCTATCCACTTCTGCGCAAAGTGCTAGTCGGCTACGGATCGAATGTCGCATTCGAGGACACCCTGACCGCTGCGCTCAACAAGGTTTTTGCGACTTCGCCAACGGCGAGCGTGGATCCGGTTCCCGATGATGGTTCCGGTGGCACGATCACCCCGACACCGACTCCGGCGCCTTCGACTCCTTCGTCGGGGGATCCGGCAACTGACCTAGCGTTCGCGATCGCCGACGCTCAAACGGCCTATGACGCCGGGCAGCGGGCGCTGGTCACCGGTGACTTCACGGCCTACGACGTGGCCCAAAAGCAGCTGGCCGCCGCATTGCAGCGGGCGGCGGATGCGCAAGCACTATTGAGCGGGGCGGCGCCGGTAGACGAAGTTGCACCTGCTGATGCTGAAACGGAAAACCCCGCGGCGTAACCGCGGGGCCGGCTCGGCTGCATCGCAATTACCTGGGTGCGTCATGCTTGGCTGGTGGCGGATGACCTGATAGTCAGTAAGTCTGTGGTGATCCCGCAGGCTGAATTGATGTGGAAATTCACAAGGTCATCTGGCCCAGGTGGCCAAAGTGTGAACACCACCGACTCCAGGGCGCAGTTGATATTTGATGTCGTGAATTCCCGTGGGTTAAGTGACCACCTGCGTGCCCGCGCGTTAGTCAGGCTGGAATCCAAATTAGTCGACGGATGCGTGGTGATTGCCGCGTCTGAGCATCGTTCACAACTGCAAAATAGAAGGGCGGCCGAGCAGCGGTTAGTCGAGTTGCTGAAGGAGGCCACCGCACCGCCACCTCGCGCTCGCCGGCCCACCCGACCAACCAAGGCCGCCGCTGAGCGGCGTATCAAGGAGAAGAAGGGACGTGGCCGCACCAAAGCGCTCCGGGCACCGGCAAATAGGGACGCTGACTGACCTGGATTTGGCCTAACGTCACCGTCCGTGTGGCACAATTTCGTCATAGCGGGACTCAGTAGGCGTGCGTTCCTCGCCACTGTTGCGGGCCTGAGTGCGGTGTGGGCGATCCCGAAGCAGGCCCTGGGCAGCAGGCTATCCGCACCGGCCACGGTGGGCACGGGTACGAGCACCCTGCAGCAGCGCATCGCCATCGGACCGGTCGCCAACAAGCAGTACCGCAAGCTCCTCACGCGGGTCGGTGAGCCGCACGTCGCGCGCCTCGACATTCTCGGACAGGTGCCCGACCCGAAGCGTGCTGATCGTCGTCGCTCGTTGTTCTACTTCGGCCATCTCTCCGACATGCACCTGATAGATGCGCAGAGTCCGGCCCGGCTTGAGCCGCTGATCGCCATGGACCACTCGCTGTGGGGCGGCGCGTTCCGACCGCAGGACACGCTCTCCGCGCATGTTGCCGCGGCGATGGTCACGAGCATCACAGACCTGCGGATTTCGCAGGTGACGGGTGCCCCCCTTGCGGCAGCCTTCGTCACTGGAGACACCGCCGACATGCTGAGCAGCTTGGAGACACGCTGGTATGTCGACCTTCTCGACGGTGTACCGATCACGCCGAACTCGGGCGACGTCGGGGTCTACGACGGCGTGCAGTCATGGTCCGAGGCGTACTACGCGTACCACCCGGAGGATCCGATCGGTGACTGGTTCGGCAACTACGGCTTCCCGGCGGTGCCCGGGATGCTCGATGCTGCGGTGGGCCAGGAGGTCAAGAGCCCAGGACTGCCAGTGCCCTGGTACGGCGTCTACGGCAACCACGACACCGTCTACCTCGGCACGCTGGGTGTGCCGGCCGCGCTGCGCGCTTTCGCCGTCGGCGACCGCAAGTTCTTCGACTGGACGGCTCAGGGCATCGACTACGTGCAGGGCTGGTCGGCGGATACGTCGGCGCTGGCGCGCATGCTGCATGTGCTTGAGGACAACATCGGCATCCACCTCGGCTCGAAGGCCGTCACGCCCGACCCGGCCCGCAAGCTGCTGCAGCAGCAGGACTTCATGGCCGCGCACTTCCAGACCACGCCGAACCCCGGTCCCGTCGGCCACGGCTTCACGCAGGCCAACCTCGACAGTGGCGAGACCTACTGGTCGGCGGACATCGGCCCGTTCGTCCGTGCCTTCGGCCTCGACACGTGCAACCAGATCGCCGGTCCGGACGGTGCGGTGCCCGAAGCCCAGTTCACCTGGCTGAGGCAGGGACTTGAGCAGGCCACGAAGGACGGAAAGCTGGCGATCTTGTTCAGCCACCACAACTCGTTCACCCTGGAGAACGACGCAGCCCTGGCCACCGAGCCGCAGCGACTCGTGCACGCGGAGGAACTCATCGCGATGGTGCTCGAGTACCCGAACGCCGTCGCGTGGCTCAATGGACATACCCATATCAACACGATCACGCCGCATCGCAACACTGCCGGAACGGGTGGCTTCTGGGAGATCACCACCGCTTCTTGCATCGACTATCCGCAGCAGCAGCAGGTGGTCGAGATCGTCGACAATCGCGACGGCACGATGTCGATCTTCACCACCGCCCTCGACCACGCGGCTCCGGCTGAGTGGAACGGCGACCTCAGCCCCCTCGGTCTCGCGAGTCTTAGCCGCGAGCTCAGCGCGAATGACTGGGTCGAGTTGCCGAGCATGCGCATCGGCTCGGTGATGGACCGCAACTGCGAGCTGCTCATGCCCGCCCCCATCGACCTGAGTGTCGTCACGGATGCCGCCATCGAGGCCGCGCAGGCGGCCGACCGCGCTCGGGTAATGGCCTACGAGCAGGGCTGGTCAACGCCATGACCCGGACCACGCCTCGACTCGCAATGACGGGAACGGCAGCCGTCATCGCGGCGATGCTGCTGGTGCTCACCGGCTGCGCATCGCAGATCGGTGGTCTTGCTCCCGTTGGCGGCGATGCCCTCACCGGCGTGCGGATCGCGGCGGTTGACGTGCTGCTTGAGCGCAAGCTCGAGATCCTCGAGGTGCCTGTTTGCACGCAGGTCGCCAAGGCGGTTTCTTGCGTGGGCAGCCTCATCGACGGGAGCGTCGTCACTGTCGAGGCCGACGTGTCCACCACGCCCGACACCATGACCGTCAGCGTAGGCGGAGAGAAGATCTACGACGGTGATGTGCAGGCCGTTCTCGACGAGGCTGCGCAGGACACCGGGTGAAGACCTATCGCATCTCCGCCCTCGCCTCTGCGTTTGTGCGCATGTGGCGGGGCTGGGCCGTCATCGTTCCGGTTGTCATCGTCAACGCGCTCCTGCAGGCGGTGCTCATCTGGTCAGACCCGACTCCAGGAAATGGTGTCGTCCCGATCCTGCTCGCGCTCGCCAGCGCGACTGTCTTCGCCGTTGCCTATGGCCTCGTTGCCGCCACCGCGCTTCACGTCGCGAGGGGCAAGGTCGGCTGGGCCAAGGCAATCGCGACGGTGAAGGCCAACGCCGGTGGCTACGTGCTGTGTTTCGTCGGTCTACTCATCGTCGTCGCGATCGGTAGCGCGTTCTACGGCCTCCCCGGGCTGCTCGTGCTCGCGGTGACGCCCTTCTTCCTCCTTGCCGCCCTTGACGGCGAGAAGAACCCCCTCGGCAGCAACTTCCGTGCCATCGGCCGCCGGCCATGGCGCTGGCTAATCACGACCGCAATCACCGGCCTGGTCGTCATCTTGGGCTCACTGATCAACGGCTTCACGGCCTTCTTCGTTCGCGGATCCGCAGCCAGCCTGATCGTGTGGGCCATCAGCGGGCTCGCTCTTGCCTGGTTCACGACTGCCTGGGCCCTGATCTACCGCAATGCCTTTGCCCCGACCGACGGGGAGACCTCGGCGTCGGCCGATGCTCCGGCAGGAGCCTTGCCCGGGGGTGATTTGGAGTAACCGCTCCCTCACCCGTATCCTTACGGAGCAATAAGCGACGCGGGGTGGAGCAGCTCGGTAGCTCGCTGGGCTCATAACCCAGAGGTCACAGGTTCAAATCCTGTCCCCGCTAC
>Ga0247832_1002173_pt1 | contig 31073 bp, 33 predicted proteins | sample LaCruzMarch2015__10_FD_192407 | JGI IMG/M metagenome (GOLD analysis project Ga0247832, IMG submission 192407) | Freshwater microbial communities from meromictic Lake La Cruz, Castile-La Mancha, Spain - LaCruzMarch2015_4m | ecosystem: Environmental > Aquatic > Freshwater > Lake | place: Spain... | reverse complement strand
GAGCAATGCCGCCCAGCTCAATAGCTCCCGCTCATTTTAATATCATTTCATTTTTCAATGGCTTCTCCCAATGGAGTAATGTCGGTGATGTCAATCCAGCCTGTGAATAATGCTGCTCGCCAAGCGAGTACTCAGCTATCATGTTAAAGATTTCTTGCCACAGCAAGGTACACAGTCTCTTCGTATATAGACTTTCTGCCACGCGAATACAAAGTCTCTTTCAATATAGATTGCCCAGTACCCGAGGTACACTATCTCTTTACCTAGACTTCTCGCCACGCGAGGTAGTACACAGTCTTTGTCAATGGATACACAGTTCTTGTGCTTTTACAATATCCATGAGGAGTTTTTAATAGGAGGAAAATAAAAATCGACCCAATTTGGGTCGATTTTGAAAGGAAGTCGATTTCGATCGAAGTAAGGGTATCGGCGGACTCGTACGGCCTAGGCGATCATGGATTGGGTACTGGTTTGGTCGTCCGACGTGCCGCGGTGGTGAAATCGACTAAAACAGGGTATTAAATTTTGGCGGGCCCACTGTAAAATAAATGAAACACTCATCCAACCTCTCATTTCGTTGCAATCGATGCCTTTAGTACAACTGATGGCTTACCCCCATTGTCACTGCTGCCTTGTACTCCGCCTGTACTTGTAGCAGCTTGAAAGTTGTGTAGTCCAATGAAGAAATTTAGCTTATATTTAAAGTTGATTCGTCGCACTTTGATTGAACAGCGGGAAGATATCGTTTCACACTTGAGGTACCTTGATATTGCTGTGTATAACAACGTCTTCAATCCTATCGCTACTGAAGGAGCTACTGGCGCAAGTACGGAGCTAGTACGATCATTCTACGAGGACCCAATTAATGAATGGAAAGCATCAAAGTCAGCAATCGACGATGTGATTGCACTAGCTTCACCATGTGATTAAATAGGTCACGCTTACTCTATTCCTCTACATTATATCTACCCTTCAATCGCTTGAAGATATTCCATTCTCTGCCAGGTAATTTGGCGAGCATGGCTCGCATCTCCTCTACCTTATCCGGCTCATTCTCCTAGACAATTTTGATGCACATTTCTCCAGCCGTTAGCTTTTCGTACCCATTCATCGCCCCATCCTTCTTTGGTGGTGGTCGCTCCAGTCCATATCCTCCATGTTCGACTTTCATCATGTATACGCAAACTAAGTCCTCCTCCTCCACCTTCCCCAGGTCAACCTCCAGCAACATCGTATGCTTGTTGCAATAGCTCATCTGCCTCTTTAAAGGCTCTTCTCTTTCGTGCACCATCTCGCTTGGTTAACAAACGTATTACAAGGTTGGAGTCGACTAGTGAATCACTACCAGGATCAGTTGGGATTTGCTTCCATGGCTTCTATGTGTTACAAATTCTTCTCTCCTCTTCCCTACATCGGTATCACCCCCTCCAACTCCTCTATCCCTTGATATATCACGTTTACTCGACTCTTGTACGTCCCCCCGCACGTACAATTTGGCCCCATCCATTGGATGGTAACGCATTTCACGTATTGCCATCTGTGCCATATTGGGTGTTTCGAATTGTACAATCCCACATTGTTTTGACTTACCCGTCTGTTTGTCAATACTCACTGATGCAAAGACCTTCAGGTCATGTATTAACTCCTCTGTTGGATCTTGTATCCGTTGTTTTTCTATGGTAAATGGCGGTGGGACCATCGCCTTATTGTCGTTTTTGGGAGTTGGTGCTCGTCTTCTTCTTTCATCGCGACGGGCTCTACTATTCATCACTGCCCCTTGATTATCAGTATCCGCGGTAGTAATCTCCCCCGGCGTGGGACGCTCGTTCCGCTTTCTCTCTCTTCTTTCACCCGTAGAATTTGTCCATCTTTCCTTTTCCTACGTCGCCGAAGACGACGTGGCCATCATTGTCTTCTTCGGCCTTGTCGTCGGTGGTGTTGTAATTGTATTCTTCTCCATGGTCGACTATTTCCAACTTTACGTGGATTGACCGTCCCAGTCCCTAATAGTTCCACGAGCTGTGCCTTAATACCCGACACCATAAGGCCACGACTGCGTAACTCGGATACAGTCATTGATTCGTAATCACCATCCGATTCCACTACCAAGTACCGTGCACTACTATTGTTATTTGAGAATAATCGACGAATAGTAGCATCGTGGTTGTTACTTATCGATGACGATAGACGTATCATCCGTCGCATGTTACTACTCGCACCACCGAAAGACGGCGACGAAGATGACGAGCGGAATGATGCGACAGTACAATGAAAGCCATCAGTTGTACTAAAGGCATCGATTGCAACGAAATGAGAGGTTGGATGAGTGTTTCATTTATTTTACAGTGGGCCCGCCAAAATTTAATACCCTGTTTGTGTCAATTTCACCACCGCGGCACGTCGGACGACCAAACCAGTACCCAATCCATGATCGCCTAGGCCGTGCGAGTCCGCCGATACCCTTACTTTGGTCTAAAACAGCGTCTTTTCGAAATCGACCCAATTTGGGTCGATTTCTGGCTAGCGACCCAAATTGGGTCGCAAAAACTCCTCATGGATATAATGAGAATTCAGTTGTTCCATGATGATGTGTTGGATTGTATATCAAAACACTGCAGTGCTTACACTTAAGCACTGAACCAATAGAAGCAAATGCAAAATCTCCACCAGACTGTACTCCCCTGCCATAATCTATGCACACCAGAACAGTATACCAAACATCTGGGTCAGTGTGTGATCGAGGCCAAAACAACTTACCAGCAGTAACACCACTGACATGATGAGCATATAGTTCAACTTTATGCTGATTCAAATATTGTATCTTGCTTCTCATTTCCGTCTCCAAAAGCGCCGAACTGTTAGACCTTGGAGAATGCCCCATTTTTAGCTTGGTGTTGTTGTCTTCTTTCAAACCAGTGACAACAAAATTTGCACATACATTCGCAACTTGTTTTCCTCTCATCAAGAAGGAACGGTGTTTTTCCATCTCACAATAAATCACATACAACTCTTGTCCAATATCAGGAGTAATTTGTCTTGAACATCTGGCACCAATCAATATACCTGTGCTGTTGAGCAGCACAGTGCCATTAGAATGCCAATACATCCTGTTTTGAGGAAATGAAGTAATATAATTCCTCTCCACACTCTTGTTACAATACTTGAGATCACTTCCCCTAGTCATTCTCCGGGAGTCAGAAAATGTGTGCATTGGCCTAGAATCACTTGCAGACTGGCTTGGGAGGACAGAAAATGGTTTGTGAACAACTGGATGGCAACGAATAGTTGTGAGAAAATCATTTATGTGTGCATTTGGAACAGGTTCATGAGGATCAATGAATGTCATTCTTCGAAAAACCTGTAATGATTTTGTATGGAAACCAAGACCAGCAATGTCATCTACAGTTTGCCTTTCAACATTGAATTGTCTGCAAAACTCTTGAAGCCCTTGTTTTGCTTTATCTTGGTCTTCAGAACTACAGCGCATGGCCCTATCACTTCTCTTCTTGTTTGACAGTTGATGCTTGTGTCCATCAACTATCCCATTGCTCATAGAATGATCACGCTGTAAAATAATGTTTTCATTCTTTGTAGACTTGATTATAGAAATACAAGATAAGCACCTTGACATGAGCTTATTCCATTGTCTTTTTGAAAAAGACTCCTGCATCAAACATTGGGTGCAGGTAAAGCACTGTTTACATTTCACTGTAAAGGGCAAGTTGCAAGCCGACACTATAGGGTGTCGCAAGCAGGTCTCTACCCCATCATGGATTTTTGCTTTAATGCCTAACTCCTGGATAGGAGACTGTAGAGCATCATTGCTAGCATCGCATGATACCTTTTCAGGTTTCAATGATAATGTTTGTGTCACTGTCAAATCTTGAAGGGGCAAGTTGCAGGCCGACACTGTAGGGCGTCGCAAGCAGGTCTCTACCCCATCATGGATTTTTGCTTTAATGCCTAACTCCTGGATAGGAGACTGTAGAGCAAAATTGCTAGCATCACATGATACCTTTTCAGGATTCAATGATTGATCACTGGGATACAGTCTAGGGAAATCACCAGGAAAGCCTCCTGGATGTCCCATACCCCCAGGATGGAGAGGAGGCCTGTAGTCATGACCATCTTGATTCAAATTACAAGGTCTATCATTGCCACCACCACAGTAATCACGAGAATCACAATCACGATGCCGATCCCTACTTTGATCACATCGATCATGCTGTGATGAAATAAATATACATGTTAAGAAGAGGGTCAGATGTGGAAGAGAGAGGAATGTTATGTTGTTATAAATAATAATAAGACAGAACAACCAACACTTACTCTACTCCAATCTCTACTACGACTACAATCTCTACTCCTACTCCTACTCCGATCGGGTGTCAAGCTATGTCTACTCCATCTCTCACTTCCACCCCTTCCACTCCCATGTCTATCATATGATCGACTACAACTACGTTCATGTTGACAACTGCTACTTCCACCACCGTCACCACGACTGCTACAGGTGGGGGGAGAGCGTGAACGTGACCGTGATCGGTGATTGTTGTTATTATGATCAGACCCACGATCACGATCACGATCACGATTATTACTACCACACCTGACACCACCACCCCAACCACCACTCACACTCACACCATTGTCGCGATGTTGATCACATTGATCATCACGTCGGGAGTTATGATCACGTGAACCACCACGGTGAGGAGAGCGTGACAGATTATTACCACTGCCACTGTTGATGTTGAGGGAGCTATGGTGTCCTCCTCCTCCTACTCCCCCTCCTCCTCCTCCTCCTTGGGAAGGCACGGAGACGCAGCAATTGGACAAACACGACACATCGCCACAGCTACCACAGCGACCTCCAACGCCGCCATTGGCACCACGGCGAGGAGAGCATGACTGATTATCACTGCTGCCACTGTTGATGTTGAGGGAGCTATGGTGTCCTCCTCCTCCTTCTCCCCCTCCTCCTCCTCCTCGGGAAGGCACGGAGACGCAGCCATTGGACGAACACGACGCACCGCCACGGCTACCACAGCGACCTCCAACGCCACCATTGGGAGTGGCATCATCATCATTGTCCATTGTTTGTTTGTGTGATGGTGCACCCAGCGCCTGAATCCCCGAATCGCGCCAAACAAGGAGGGACCATTTGGTCCATGTGTGAGAGAGGGACAGACGAGGGACCATTTGTCCTCGCGCGAGCAGCGCATTTGTGTATGAATGACTCATCATTCTCTTCTAACAATGTTGGTCTAGATGATACCACAAGCGGTCCAATTATTGTGCATGCTTATCGTCCTTCGCTCCTCCTCCTTCTCCCGACGAGCAGCAGTAGCGGCATTTTCCACCACCCCATCGTTCCTCCGGACTACAGCGTCGCGGTCGTCGAGTTCAGGAATTGCAAGGCCGCGAACAGTAACAACAACGTCTAGAAGGACCACACTCAAAATTTCTCTATCCGACGAACACACAACAACAAGTAATATTCGTAACAGTACCCGCGCATTATCTACAATGGCAGCTGGTGTAATCGACGAAGAAACACCCGACCATCGCACCTATCCCATAGAAATGACCGAATCTGAACGATATCTATTTGATCTGAATGGCTACCTCATTGTACGTGGCGTGCTTTCTCCCGACGAGGTTGCGGCATGTCACACAGCGATTGACAAACATATTGATGAGGCTATACCCCGATCTGACCCCACGTTGCGAAATGCCATCGAGGGGTCACCCATGTACGGCACCGGTCCTCCTCGGCTAGACCTGGGAGGCATATTCGAATGGGACGATGACGAATCAAAGATATTCAAATCAATATTGGCCCATCCACGACTGGTACCACTCTTCCATGAATTGCTTGGGAAGGGATATCGACTCGATCATATCCCCTTTGTACTAATGAATGACAAAGGTGGTGAGGGATTTCAATTGCACGGTGGTACTATTGACTGCAGCTCTGGGGAGTACAATGCTAATTTGGCATACTCCTGTCATGCAGGTCAGATACGTTCGAATTTGTTAGGGTGCAATGTCATGCTCGTTGATCATGATCCAGGAGCGGGTGGATTTTGTGTCGTGCCTGGTAGTCATAAGAGTAACTTTAAAATGCCGTCGGGTATGATTGATGGACTGTCACATTCCGAATGCATCGTCCAACCTGCAACAAAGGCGGGGGATGTCGTACTCTTCAGTGAGGGTACCGTCCATGGTGCCATGGGATGGACGAGCGACGTCCAACGTCGGTGTGCGCTATACCGATTCGCTCCTGCAACTATGTCATATGGTCGGTCCTACTTTGGTGAAGTATGCGCCTGGCCAAGCAAGTTTTATTATGGATTGAATGATGCACAACGGTCGGTACTTGAGCCGCCGTATGCGAATCGACTTGATCGGCCAAATATACGGATGGATGGGACAGTTGAGGTCACGACACGCAATGATATGAAGAAGCAACACGACAGAAATGTTTTTGGGACCAAGTACTTTTGAAGCATTGAAAGGAAGTTTGGGGAGAGTCATTCTCTCTAAGTAAAGCCTTGGATGGTCCCCGAGCGGAAAGATATCTCTTGTAGAAATGATTTAGGCAGCATTGTCTGTAATGAATGAGGCGCCTGTTATAGCACCGAATTGTCATCTGTTATGAGTCAGGAACATGTCATTACTGTTTACACAGATTCTATCCTTGTTACTAATTCCCGGAGAAATTCCGCTTGGATCCGCTGGGTCATGGAACCGTTTTCTAAACCCAAAATTACTCCTTCCATTGTCTTCTGTACCTCTCCGATCAACGCATCCTTCGTCACCCCATCGCTTCCCTCTATTCCGCTTTTTATTTCAGCATTCCATTCATCCGTATCGACGTGTAGCAACTTTTCGAACATGGAAGAGGCGGTACTTTCACCCCCACTTGCGACAAGAGCATCCGCTACCGCCTGATCCTCCCCAACAAGTGCCGCTCCCACATTGGCCTGAAGACGAAGACGAGCACGAGAGATGACCGTTCCTGCATATATTTGTAATACCTTTTGCAAAATAACGACCATCCCATCCATCCCATCTTGTGATACCTTATTCATCCATGCATCAATTGTGGTTAAGAAGCCCTCATTTAAATCCTCTGGTTCTAGTTTCTCCAACTCGATTCGCATCGCATTGACACGTTCGGACGTAAGCGGTACGAGGAATTCACCCGTTTCTGGCTCACTCGCCGCCTTGACAACTGTTTCAACATCACGCTGTCGATCAGCCATACCATCCTCGGCCATACTCACCACTGCTTTTATTGTGTTGACTAAGTTCTCCGCCAATGCACTCAGTTTTTCCTTCTCGTCAGGGTCCTTCGTGGCATCAGCTAGCTCAGCAATACGTAAAAAGAATTGAGGTGAGGAAATGACACGTATTGCTGGCGCGACAGCCGCGGGTAATTCGTATATTTTGGCATTCCCCAGCTTTGTTATCATATCATCGATGACGGCAAGGTCTGCGGCGGTCGGTTGACGTTGCATCCCCTCGAGACGGGATCGTCGTGCTGCTTCATTGTCATCTCCTCGATTAGCTGATAGCGGCGATAGGAGGGTGGGCGGCCGAAATGGGGTAGTCGGCGCGAATCCGAGGCATGCAGAGAGTCCGACGACAAGCAGAATGACGATTCTCATTGCATAATGTTGTGGGGACGATTGAGATTGTTGCAAACGATGACGACGATAAGAGATTGTGCGGGAGGGCGATTCTTTCCTCTCTCCTTCTCTAGGCCACTGTGTGTGTTGAAGTCGCGCTCACAATGGCCCCTCATGACTACTCCGCTTCGAGCAATTTACCACACTCTCTCTTCGTTCTTTCTAATAGCTTCTACCAAGACAGTAGTAACATCATCAACATCTAGGTGCAATGGTTCGATGTGCTATAATGGCACAGCTTCACGTTGCTCTTCTTGTTGTCATTGCCTGTGCAGTCACGGTAGCAGCAGAAAATGAGCGAATCAAACACAGACAAACGAAGAAGGAAAAGAAGGAACGCAAACTAGCAGGTGAATATTTCAACTTACGAATGTACTGGAAACAGGGATACCGTTGGCAGGAAAGCTCAAGTGAAAAGTTTTGGTGTATGAAATGTCGTAACAGTGGATGCACGGTGGGATCTGGCATTAAGATTGCCAAATGCGACAAGGACGATTGGCGTCAACATTTCTTCTTCGATGATGGTAGAGTACGGTCAAGGAGGAATAAGGCAGTTTGTCTTGAACGTTCAGGCCGGACCATATCACTCAACAACTGCAACAGTTCGCCCGATAAAGTTTGGGATACACTTAATAAGCAAATACCATTCCAACTCACGCCTCCAGGTGATGATGAAAAGTGTGCGACACAGCATCATGAACCAAAGGCTGATGAAATTATCTATATGGCTGCTTGTAAATTAGCGATTAGTACTGATACTGACAAGTGGATCGTTTACTGAGTAACAAATTGCAGTTCGATATCGATGTAATTCTTGAGAGGAAGCGCATTCATCTATAATGTCAAGATAGAGCCATTTTTTTGTGACGATGAAACAACAAAGAGTAGAAAGAGACTATTGTAGCGTCGTATCAATAAATGAAAATTGAAACAGAATGGAAATTTATACAAAGCCAAACAGAACATTCTAATTATTTCTTTGACAATTCTTTTCATCACCACACCACCACAGCAAATAGGATTACAGCAACAATATACGAGAGACAATTTTTCAACAAACTCTTTACTCCGCGCTGACCACAGTATCAGCAACAGTCGTATCAAAATTTTCTTCCATCTGTTGTGCATTGTCACAATCCATGTGATTACAAACATACTCCTTCTGATCCGACGTGGCGCATATACCAAACTTATCATCATCATATTGTTCTGGCGCATCCCACCAAACACAAGCCTTGCCATTCTTATCATTCCGTGCTGTGCATACATCTTCATTACTAATTAATCCAATCGATAAGTCACCAAAACAACTTGGATCAAATTGATTCCATGTCGTGTCAATCTTCTCGACTAGTTGTGCGAATAGTGTTGCCATGTTATTTTGTTGTTGTTGTTGTTGACACATGAATCCCAAGGTTGATTTCATACTGTCAGTAACACATGTCCCCCCAAGTAATGGGACATTGCACCAATAACATGGACTACCCGATGCATCCTTCTGTTCTGTTGTACATTTCGTTTTGTCGGTAATAACATTACGTGTAGCATCCATGGAACAACGGAGTGAATCGGGTATATCATTTGGTACTGGTGCCGGTGGCGTTGGTTGAGGGATTGGTGGAGGCGTGGGTGGTGGAGTGGGTGGAGGAGTCGTGGGCAGTGGTCCCGGAGGAGGAGGAACGGAATTCGTGGTTTTACAGAATTGATCCCAATATTGACCAGTCATACCCTTGACATTACTTGATACGCATACTCCCCTGCCAATGGTTGCCGTGGCATCGCACCAGATGCATGGTTTATTTTCTGCGTCTTTTGCAGTAGTCGTGCACGTGGATTCATTCATGAGTGTGGGTTGACCGCCGTCGGTGGTGATTGTGCATTGAAATGCCTTGGCCCAGGAGGGAGTATCACCGTATTCATCGACCGTGAGTGACGCTACAGCGTCGCATCGGAAGGACACGGCGACGATGACGAGGAGGAGGTTAGCAAAGAGCTTCATGTGAAATGTTGTTGTTGGAGTCTATCCTGCTCCGCTTGTAAATAGTAGATACGATACGTACCTATCTAAAGGGGCCGAGGAAAAACAAGAAAAAGAGTCACTGGTGTCAGCGGGATGAGATCTCTGTTCTACCACCATAATACAGTGTGGCGGCCTCGTTGATTGAATGGTTGGTGCGACGACGGAGATCGTCTCTTAGTCATGATGGATATTTCTGTATTGCCTTTTCTATTCCAATTCGTTGTTATTGTGCTCGTAGTCTCGACGCCAACCACAGCCTTCATCTCTCCGATGTCTCGTCAGTTGTACTCATCGAGTAATTATAGAATACAATCATCACAATTATCGGTGCCAACATCATCATCATCATCATCATCATCTTCATCATTAATTCATCAGATAAGGAAGCGGGGTAAGATACGACTGCCAACAACGACGACGGCGAGATGGTCGACTTTGGAAGAGTCGACCACGTCTTCGTTATCCACCGCTGAAATAACGTCTGATGAACAACCTCCGTTAGTAGACCTCGACGGACGCATTGTATCACTATCACAGTCGAATGCAACATCAATACTAAGAAACATTGACATTGCGTCCGCTGACATTCATAATATCAACGTACAACATGAGGTGAATAGTTTAATTGAAATTGAGGAGGATGGTGTTATCAACGCGGATATAAAAGAAAATATTACCTCAGCCGGTGTGCATAGAACAGATAGATATTCTCGCACCATTTTCGATAGGGATGGCAAAACGAATAATAATGATGAGGAAGATTTACCTCGCAAAGAGTTGGACTTAAATATAACAACATCATCATTGGTAGTAGGTCCTGCCGTACCTATCTCTTTCGATGATCGTGGATGGGTCCAGGCCGATTATCTCGCCTCCCTTGACTCGGACTATCCCGAGCTTATAAAATTGATATTTCAGAAAGATGAGAATGGCCGTACACTTGCTACCAAGTTATTCAACGCCGCACTCCTCGCTGCGTCCTTTGGCTACGTCTTCTATACAGTATTCAACATCGATAAAGGTATGACACGTGGATGGTCACCAGCCGAAATTACCATGCGTATACCATTAGATACATGGGCATCCTATGAAAATTCATTAAGTGAAAAACCAGTTGCCACCAAAACTATAATTAACATTGTCATATACCTATTGGGGGATTGGCTAAGTCAAACATTATTCCAAAAGAAGGATATATTAAACTTTGATGCAGGCAGAACTATCAAAAATGGGTTTGTAGGCATGTGCTTCGGCCCGGTGGTACATGAATATTATGAATTTAGTGATTGGATATTGCCCGTCGAAGGTCTTACCATTGGTATAACCAATCGTGCATTCAAAATATTAATGGATCAAACTATATATCTTAGTGTCAAGTGTTCTATATATATAATAGCAATAGCAGTATTAAACGGAGAAAGCGTCGAAAGTGGTGCGGATAATGTTAAGAATCGACTAAAGCCCATCATGTTCACGGCATGGAAATTCTGGCCATTGGTACATTGTGTTACGTATGGGTTAATACCTGCCCGACATCGTATACTATGGGTAAATTCGGTCGATTTAGTATGGAATGCTATATTAGCATCAAAGGCAAGAGGGGATGACAATGTTGATGACGAAAACGACGATGTATCGTTGGAGGACAACGACGATAATAGGCAGGATGTAGAAATGAAGGATAGTAGCGAGGGAGGTGGAGGATTAGACAACATATTCCAACGACTTGGTTCCAGATTATCAAGTCTCAATTCTTCGCCTCAAGATGTAGATAGAGGTGATCCTGTGGTGATTGAAGAACATATTGTGACATTCAATGTGAGTAGCACAGGAGAAGAAAAATGAAGTATAAATCTAAACACTGAAGACACTCATTCAATAGCGGGTTTTAGTGTGGAGTGATGGCTCTGGTTTCCTACTGTAAGTAATAGAAGGCGCTGTAAGGCATAAGAGTTTTGACCTGACCTTCTCATTACTTATTTTTCATTTTTGAATTCTCCAGCGTACCACACGAGGATCGAGAATTTATTGACGACGCGATCGTCGAGGTTAACTGTCATTCAGGACTTGCTCTCGGAGACTCCTCCCCCAACAATGAGCCGCCTAAACGCCATAATCAAGCTTCTCTTTTGCTGCGGGGAATTAGTGTTTGTCTTCGCCAGCCTCGTGTGCCTTGTGGCATCGGGTCTCGTGGCGATGGGACGTGTGGGCGCTCTCTCCTTCCCAGCGGCTAAGGAGACTGCGACTTTGGTACTGCTTATGTCAGGCACGGTCTTTGTGTGCACGTGCTTTGGCTGTGTCGGGGCGATCCGCCAAACATTGAGAAGGGGGTGCTGGTCCGGACGACGCATGCTGTGCTTACATCAACTTGTCATACTGATGGTACTTGTCTTTGCCGTGACAAATGCAAGTTGGCTCGATAAACGAGAACAAAGTTTAAAGCTTGTGCTATCAAATCACATGCCTATCAATACGATGCATTCGAACGCCGCATCAGCACGTACTTCAATAACGCCTACTTTGACAGCCTTTGCTCTGATGATCCATCGTCGACAGCCTTCTTTAGTTTCATAGATCGTAAATGCCCAGAGAGGATGACGCAAAAGTACTGCACGCTGTCTGCGAAGAAAAAGATCCAGTGCGACACATCTTGTGCAATCAAAGAAGACACGCTCGACTCGACCACCTTTGATACGATTTGCCCTTGTCCAGGAGAAGAATTGTGCAATGACGGGTTCCTAGCCAGCTGTCCGTATGAAAAATGTCGAGTTGGGATCTTGGAGGAATTGCATCGATGGGCAGCTCCTACCATTGTGGTTGCACGTCTTGTCACATTTTTGTTGGTGTTGATGCTTGTATTGTCATGTCTACTCATCTGTTACAATCCACGTGATGAAATAGAAGTTGAACTACTGAAGACTGGCGTTATGTCGGCGGATGACGTCGAAGCGATAAAACTGCTTAAGAAAAGTAGAAATGTTGTCATTAATAGAGATAGTAAGATTGACGCGGAGAGTTTGGATATGATAAAGAAATCTCAGAAGGAGAACATGTTTGGAGGCTTCAGGAAAAGGCTGGATCGTGTGTCTCCAACGGGCAGTCCCCTGAATGTGGAGATTGATGCTCATTATGCCTGAGGTGGCCAATGATTCACCAGGCGCAAATTCCTTTTCGCATAAAGTAACAGCCATAATAAATTCAACATGGGTTAAAAATTATAGATATAATGTCCACATATACCTGATAAGCGTTTCTTGCTTCACTCCTCATCTCGGCACAAGAATTATTGTAAGCTGTCAAAGTTGAGTCCATTGCATCTTTACTGACAATGCATTATATTCTCCACCTTATGCTGCAATTGTCCAATCCTTAACAGCTCGTTCCTTACCCTCGATACTACCCTACCAACGTACAATCGTGACACTTTGTGTCCTGCCATAGCCGTGGCCTCGTAGTGGACCTTGGTCTTCTTCAAATCTACCCCTTCAAGACAATAAATTTCACCCAGCCAATAATGAGCCTGACCAAATCCCAGTTTTGCGGCCTGTTTCCACAATTCAATTGCTCTCTCGTCATCGTGCTGCAATTCTCCTACTCCCTGGTGATAACAACAACCTAGTACACAAATTGCACGAGCATCATTTGCCTCCATCCGCTTCAATTTCTTCAACTTTTTTTTCGTCAGATTTGTCTGCATCCTTTGCTTTACAAAATGGACACTTTCCAAGTTCCCAGACTTAATAAAGGAGTCTGTGCACTCTCTACAAATACTCTTTCCGCAACATTCATAGTATTCTTCAATATCATTTTTTCCCAACTCCTCATTTGCAATTGCAAAATAATACACTGGCACGGATGATATAGTCGCGGGTGGGGCGAGTGACAACAAATCAAATGCAACGGAATTGGTAGGAAGCAAAAGGGACAATCCTCTTTAGGTGGTGGGCCCTTGAACAGCGCCTCGTCATCGCTCGGCAGCACGTCGTTTACATACTTTTTTGTGCTTCAACCATGATTCCTCTGGCAGTCAACGTTGCAATACTTGACGATTTACACGACGTACAAGTCTTGAGACTGACACCCCCCTCCTCACGGCTGCCGCAATCGGCACAGCACACGTCGATCGCTTAATCCATGATTGAGTCCGTGCTACGAGTCGGGTAACAACTCGGAGTTCCCGTTTCTTGGTAAAGTTTTCCAGCCCTACGATATATGGTATTCGACACCCCTCGTCGTAACACAGCGCGTAACCATGATGGCCGGTAACCTCCTCGTCCGCAGCTCAAGCCGGAGGCTAGTCTCCTCTGTTTCAAGGACCTCGTCATCTTCCTCAACCCGACAGCAGGCAAATGTTGTCAAATGCACGCCGTTTGCATCATCCGAGCAAGAGGCATCACGCAAACTCCTACCGATAATGACGGCCGCAACCTTACTTTACGGTTGGGGCGCACTGACATCACGAGAAGAGAGTGAAAACGTAAATAAGAGTGTGGCACAGTGTCTCATTGCCAAGACTGATGTCAAGGCAGCGGAAGTCGAGGCGAAGTTTGCAACCTATTGGCCTAGGAATATTATGATTCTCTTTGGTCCTCCAGGTATGTACTACGAGTATGGAATGAATGACGACGACACGGTTGATCTCTCCAATCATGTTATTTATCGCGTCTGAAACTTATTATTTATACCGATCGATCAATCTCACCAATTTTACTCATTGATTGGAACGCAGGTGCCGGCAAGGGTACGCACGGACCCAAAATCGAAGAATTATTGGGCATACCTCAACTCTCAACCGGTGATATGCTCCGCGCGGCCGTAAGCGCAAAGACTGAAGTCGGGCTAAAGGCAGCTGCTGTCATGAAGGCGGGTGGGCTAGTATCGGATGATATCGTTATTGGGATTATACGTGATCGGATTAGCGAGCCGGACTGTAAGTTTGGATTCATCCTTGATGGATTTCCACGCACCCTCGTACAGGCTATTGCGCTTGATAAAATGTTAGCCGAGGAGGGTGCAGTCGTAACCAAGGTAATCGAATTGCACGTCCCTGATAATGTACTCGAGGAACGGATTTGTGGTCGATGGGTACATAAGGGTTCTGGTCGGAGTTATCATGTCAAGTATGCCCCACCCAAAAGTATGAAGGTCGATGGGAAAGGCAATCCAATCCCAGAAAGTATGAAGGATGATGAGACGGGTGAGACATTGATGCAACGACCGGATGACACAGCATCCGCGTTAGTTAAGAGGTTATTGGGGTATCACAGTGAGACTGTGCCCATCCTCGACCATTACAAACCTAATGGAGTAGTGTCAGTGGTGAATGCAAATCAGGGTATGGATGGAGTTTGGGGAGAGGTATTGTCATCGCTCAAGCGAGGGGGGCATTGATAAAGTGTTTAATAAGCTGACTCGACTTTGTGGATATGCTGCTATGGTATTCAGCGAATAGTTGCTAATCATCACATAAATATTCAGAGAAGAGTAACTTGACATTTTCCTGCTATCTCATTTGTTCTTCTCTAGTAACAATCTCCATCGCATCTCTAACATCTCGCTCTGGGACAAAACTGAACCACATGTCAATCGCATCTCTTGCATCCCTCAGTATTGTCATCATCTCTGACATATCCTCAAAGTTGTTATTCTTTTGATACATATATTCCGCTTTGGCATCATCAAGTGATGTTTGTAATGCATTCCTATACAAATCACGTGCATCAAGATCACTCCGTATGACATCCGTGGCGGTGGGTAATCTATTTTCACGTATTAATTTACTCTTCTCTTCTCTTGATCCGGCATATATGTATTTATTTGGGTCAAAGTTCAAATTTGTTGTATAAATGTTGAGTGCTCGACGGACTTCACTATTGCTTTCTCGTGTACGTTCCTCCCCCACAAGACGATTCCACTGACGTCGTTCACCCACCAATTGACCAAATTCAAACAATTGCGGTGTGAATCCTGCCTCGATGGATAATTCCTTCCGTTCGAACCATTTTTGTCGTGTGGCTGCCAATTCACCCACGATAGGTGGTAGGTCGTAGGGGTCACCACGTGCAACGGTTGGGTCGGTTGACAGAATGAATGATGGTGGATATAACAGGATATTGTCAAGTGCAATAGCCGTACTTTCATCTAATATTGACGCCTTATTAGTACTCCTAGATTGCTGTAGGTTCTCCACAAGAGCCAATGCCCGGTAGACGTATACCCCCACGCGTGCTGCCGGTAGTAGATATTGCAATGGAGCAGACGGACGGATGGCCGACGAGTCAATGTTGTACGTCGACGATACACCCATAGGTCTGGCTAGGTATAGATTTCTGCAAGCGATCATTTAGGTTGGCTGTTGTTATCATTATTCATGCATAGATAAAAGATAGAGTAACAACTCACGAGAGAGTCCCATCATCATCCTGAGGTGGTCCAGCAATTATGATGGCGGAAGTGGCCACGCTTGTTGCACTACCGAGGAAAGCACGACGCGTATTGCTGTAAGAAGTAGCAACGAGAAGTGGAATGGGGAGGTTTGTAATGAGTAGCATGTTGTTCCACCACCAGCAACTCTCCGGCAACTCTCCGGAACTCTCTCCTCCCCCTTGGGGAAGCCTCGCGCCAAAAAAAACAACACACAAAAACAGCACCCGCACGATCGGCCCACTCCCACGCAACCATGATGGCACAGCAGTATCACGAGGAGGCAGTCGAAGAGCAGCAGGAGGAGCAGGGGCTGTCCAGTGGCGTAAGTGGCAATATGCTTTAATTTATTTTGCCGTCGCTTGTTCTGCGCTTCTCGTTGACTGTGGTGGGCGACGATGATAATGTTGTGTTGGCGGTCCCCAATGACGCAGCATTACCGACGTAATGCCTCCCGAGCAGTATACAACGTTAAGCGTAGTATCATCTGATACATCTCCGGACATAAATTTCATCTAATTACGATATGTACTATTGGGTGTGTGGTGGGGCGTGGAGGATGTGTCACATACTCTCTACGATACGCGTGTCAGTTTTCTTCGAATCGAAGTACGGATGAAAGAATAAATGATGATGCTTACATTTCACACACTGCGGTAATCAATTTCCGACTCTGATACACATATGCTTCTACCTCCCTTTTTTTCTCGAACAGATCACATACCAACCCCTCGAACTCCTCCAAGAACACGGCGTCGCTGCGTCTGACATCCAAAAGCTGAATGATGCCGGCTTTCATACCATCGAGTCCATTGCGCATTGCACAGTCCGTAAACTCTCCGAGGTACGTGGCCTATCGGAAGCCAAGGTTATCAAACTCAAGGATATTGTTAAAACTCTCGTACCCATGGATTTCAAGACGGCAGCCGATGCACTCGAAGATCGTAAGAGTCTCGTTACACTCACTACCGGCTCGACGGAGCTTGACAAACTCCTCGAGGGGGGCATTGAGACTGGTTCACTCACGGAGGTGTTTGGAGAGTTCCGCACCGGCAAGACGCAGCTATGTCATACTCTCTGTGTGACATGTCAGATGACTATTAGCGATGGTGGTGCCGAAGGCAAGGCAATTTACATCGATACCGAGGGTACATTCCGTCCTCAACGTCTCCAGGCCATTGCCGAACGATTCGGTTTGGACCCCTCGATTGCACTTGAGAATGTAGCCTACGCTCGTGCGCACAATAGTGAACACCAGCTTGAGCTATTAAAAATGGCCGCGGCGATTATGGCCACGGACCGATATGCACTCATCGTTGTGGACTCGGCCACGGCACTATTTCGGACCGATTACAGTGGTCGGGGAGAGTTGAGTGAACGTCAGATGCAGCTGGCGCAATTCCTACGTCAACTAACTCGTCTTGCTGAGGAATTTGGCGTGGCTGTGTTCATTACCAATCAAGTTGTGGCCGATCCGGGTGGTATGTCCTTCGCGAAGGACTCAACGAAGCCCATTGGAGGGAACATTATTGCACATGCGTCTACTACACGTCTACGTCTTCGTAAGGGACGGGGGGAGAATCGTATTTGTACCGTGTTTGATTCACCCACCCTCCCAGAGGCGGATGCTCAATTTGCTGTCGGTCCGTCGGGTATCTGTGATGCCACCGAGTAAAGAGGACGACTTTAGTGGTGAATTATTTTGCGAATTAGAATTGGAATCAAAGGGTTGGACCCTCTTTCGCATGTTATTTGCAGCTACGGATGATTACTTCCTTTTACAAATAAACATTAGATAACTCCATCACTCTTGCATAGATATGTACATTTATTCTCCTCATTTCTTCAAAATACCGTCCATTATTGTTCGCGATTGTTGGGAAATCGATTCACAGTTGTCGATGCAGCGCTCCTTACGTGGCTAAGAATCTAAGGCTTGCTACAGTACTGAATAATGAATTGTACTTTATTGAATGGCATATCAAGTTTCGTCACTGTTCCTTCTTTCCACTTACATCTTTGACCAGCACGGCCGTATCTCCTCCTCCTTCTACTGGCCGGTTCGAATCAACTGGGTATAGGTATCTCTGCCAGAGATATATCACAAACACTACATCATCACGAAAACAACTAACCCTCGCCATAGTTGGCATACGTATGATGAATGCAAATAAATCATCAATAAATGTATTCACAAAGCGATATCCAAGTACTCTCCATGGTAAATGAGCCACAGATTTGAGTTTGTAATTAAGAAACAGTTGAGGCGTCATCACGACGAACCCAACGGCATACACAAAAGAAGAAGCTGTTGTGATGAACCAACTGTACCAACCGGAATGTTCCTCCTTCACCAATGAGTAAATGGCATATGTGACAACTAAAGGTAGGAGGAAGTATTTTCCCAATAGCTTCGTTGCAAGTTGGTCCATCTCTTCTGTAAGTGCTGAGAGGTCTTGTTTACTAGAAATGCAAACTTTTGTCTTCTTATCAGACAACGATGCCGCTGCTGCTCGCAATCGTGTGGCACAAAGTTCATATCCCAAGACACCGAATATCTTATTATACCACATTGTTTGTTGAGTGTGATCGTTGCTATTGATAGCAGTCTTCTTGACGAATGCAAAACCGGCTCCTCTTTGACATTTCCACAGGGCAATCAACATCCCAACAAACGTAGGAATAGTCATGAGCAAACTTGAATCCATTTCAATCAAGTAAAATAATATAACAACTTGACTCATCCAATCAAGGAGTAAGGCACGAACACTCAGTCCTGTAAGATCAGTATTACCTCTCCAAAAGTCAACATCTGACTTGAATGTTAAGAATTCGAACAATAGATGTAATACCGATGCCATGATTGTTATAGCAAGCAATATCACATTCGTTTCGGCAATTAATCGCCGCAAGTCATCGATATCAGATTGTTCAAACCCTAGCTCTCGCTGTGATTCGAGTGCATGTGATAAATGATTTAGTAGACGATATCTAGCAGGACTAATACTACTCCCGCTACTACTTTCACTTTCACTTGCATCACCGTCACCATTACTGTGAAATCCAATTCGTAAAGGCAATGCCGAAATTGTATCATTTAATGGTATATACTTGTCGGACGTAAGACCAATTTCATCAACATGTACAGCCGGTAAGTAACTATATCCACTTGGATGTTGATGACGAATACTACCACTACTACTACTACCCCTACTTCGTAATTGAATAATCTCAAAACCAATTCTATTGGCATAATCTAATGGATAACCCACATCATCTTGAATTAAATGTATCATGACCTCTGGTTTCCAATATGGATACTTCACCCCTTCCTTCTTATGTGTACGTGCCGTATGATATTCCTGTGCTGCCTGTTTTTGATGATGCATGACATTCCAGGGTGGGATCATTGAGCTACAGCTCGAAGCATCATAACTTGGCAAATGGCACATCCCGTACTTTATTAGAATATACAATATATCGCGATATAACAACCTCTTAGGAGATGGAACGTGTGTGGGTAGTTCACGTTTCATCATTGCTACATTCCCAAAAAGGACATGATGATTTGAATGAAGTTGTTGTAATCGACTCATGGCAACTTGTGAATCAGGAGAGGATGAGAAACGATTGTCGTCGTCGTCATCGACGTTGTCGTCTGCAGATAATGGAGTTTGACGAATGAGTAATACATGAACATAGGCTGTACCATTTGACATGATTGATTTCCATATTGGATTCTCGGTGGAGATGTTAATGATTGTCCTTGGTTCTTCACCGGAAGCTTGTTGTGATGATTGATCGAGTGTTTCCTTTGATTTCTCACCAACACCACTACTACGAGTGCTACTGCTCTGCGTGACAAAATCTAAAAGATGCATGAGCTTACGATGCAGTGATGTATAAACAGTTAGTAATATCGAAGTTGATTCGATGCCTCCTCCACTACCGGCAGACATGGCTGCCATAATCCCACCCCCATCACTCCGTAACTGCTTCTCATGCTGTATCGAGTCTTCTAGCCATTTAGTTGCAAAATCAATCGATTTCTGGTGAGACGACTGATTGTCATTATTATTATTACATGACTGATCATCACTATTATCATTGGTATTGCAAACTGACGAGGAAGGGTTGTTTTCGGCAACTAGTACAAATGAACGTGATGGGAATTTCTTCGTTGCCTCGATAGCATTATCTTCTGACCAAAGCAAGAATGAGTTTCCATGGCGAATAGATAACATGGAGTAATCATCAGTGGTTTTGTCCTTCTCACCCCCAAATTTATCATTGATTGTAAAGTAATCAAGAGAAAATTCTTTCTTCGTCGATAGATAGACTCTCATTCCTAATTCGCCATTGTTACTACTAGTGCCATCTATCTTCTTCTCAGTGGACCAGAATGGATACACCATATTCTCTCTCGGCATAGTGATTAGATTTTCCCTCGTCATGTTCCGTAATGGATACATTAAATTAAGTAAATTCGAGAATGCAAAATAGACATAAAATAATGCAGCGAAGGAAGAAAGAGTAGAGAGTGAAAACATTTGTTGGAAGATAGACTTCTTCTCCTTCTTTACTGAGGTTGGCGCTGCGGCGGCTGATAGAGCCGGCGATGATGAAGATGACGATGATTTGCTTGTCATTGTTGTTCAACTGACCCGTGGCACTGATGTTATGTTGTGGATCTAGATTTCACTCGACACCGTCTATGATCCAATTCCACGTGGCGGCACACGAGAATTGAACGAAAGACGAAGTTCCTATCGGCTGTTGAGGAGGAAGCATGACGACCATCATATCAGGCGCTAGGAAGGTTTGTCTCCTAACTGGGGCATCGGGTACTATTGGCTCTGCCATCGCACGTGCACTCAAGGCATCATCAACTTCTTGGCATATCATCGTCATCGGCCGACGTCCACCAACACAAGAATCAAGTGCTCCATTTTTTGATACATATCTTTCGGCAAACTTGACAGATGAATCATCTGTAAACTCAAATTTGGATTACTATTTTGACAATTTAGATATGTCAATGCAGTCATTAAATCGATTAGATTTACTTATTAATTGTGCTGGATGTTCGTTGGGTAATGTCCCACTTGTGGATCTATCCGCCGATACCTTCCGTGAAGTATTAGAGGTGAATCTTGTAGCACCGTTCATTCTTAGTAAATGGGCAATGATTAAAATGGCGTCCAATACTGTGCCTGCTGTATCCGATGGTGGTGGGTGTGGTCGTATTATCAATATTGGCAGTATCGCCGTGGAGGCACCACGGTTGCATTCGTTACCGTATACAGTTTCAAAAGTAGCCCTGTCAGGACTGACGCGTTGTCTATCCATTGAGGGACGATACCTTGCCAAAACAACAAAATCATCCAATACTGTCAGAGAGGATGCCTCCTTTGTGGCAGTATGTCAAATCAATCCAGGCAATGTTCGCAGTGCCATCATGTCAGAAGAGGAGGCGGCACGTCGAGAAAAGGAAGAGGGATTTGTGAATGTAGATGATTTAGGAATGTATGTTGCCATGGTGGCCAACTTACCGTTAGGGGCGAATGTATTAGAAAGCACGATAATGCCAACGAGACAACCTTTGATTGGTCGTGGATGATTAGATTGGGCATGTACCACTTTGCTGATGTAAATTTAGGGATGATCATATCACAACATATTAGAGATTGGGTAGTCAAGTCGCTAAAATATAAGATTCGATGGGCGAAGTTAAAATGCAGTATAATAGCTTATGTGCTAATACAATCTACCCCCAAAAATGTGGCTACCAAAGGTGTGTTGTGAAGTTGATTTCTTATGATTTCTGTGCATTTTAACCAAGTCTCCCAATCGTCTTGACACGAAGATTTCGTTCACCTTCGTACTCTTCCTCTATGAGTGATAGTCCACCTGAAGATTCGTAATTAGACACAAAATCACTACTCGGAGACTGCTCTGGCAGCTGGGCTCTTAGAGACATCACCTTAATGGCTAATATCCCCTCATCACAAACGGAAGATCGACATGTTATGTAGCCGCAGTGATCGACTCCAACAAATTCTGGGTCAGGAATGTATTTAACATGATTGTCAGATGTGACAACACAGTTACCATGTTCGGATCCACCAGTTTGGGTGACTTTGAGCAGAATATCAACTCCTTTTGAAAAGTCATTGCTCGCGACATCGACTTTAATTGGTGTGTTTTGCAACGTTGAGATCATCTCGTCTGCGGCATAAACTGAAGCTACAGATGATTCTGGCTCATTTTCAGCTAGCTCTGCAATGATATTTGTTGGCCTATCGGGACGCACTCGTACGTTCGGCAATTCCTCCACCTTCGTGTTCATCTTCTCATCTGTCTCATCCTGAATCTTTTCATTCACGTTGTCGTTGTCGTTGTCGTCGTCATCGTCGTTCTCGATGTCGTCGTCCCACTCTATAGAATCGTCTCCTGTTGAAATCGATTCGACTAGGACATCAATTCGACCTCTGTCACACTCGATGTCCTTGTCAAATGTTTTACCCAGGCGATTGGTTGCCGACGAACAGACGATGTAGGCACATTGATCAAAACCAGCAAAGCCAATATCTATAGACGGGGGAGTATATCTCACTCTATTATTAATGACCTCACACTTGCCGTGGATGGCTCTGTTGACTTTCGTCAACACCAGTTTTTGTCCATCCGGTGCGGAGTCATTTGCTGTGACATCAATGAAAATGGATTTGTCGCCCATGGTCGAGGACTCGTCATTCGTCGCAACGACATTCGCATTCTCTTGCTTCGGCATTGGTGGATTTTCTGGCAAGACTGAGCCAATCACTTTGATCTTAATCAATGCTTCGTCACAGACCATCCTACGACTTGGAAGACAAACTCTATAAGCACAGCGATCCCATCCCACATACCCATCATCAGGTTTGTATAGGACTTTATCATTCACAACTTCACACGTCCCGTGATGTGCCAGTGTCAATCGTTTGATTAAGGGAATCAACGATCCTGTATAATCGTCATTGGCAACGGCATCTATTGTTATTGATTTGTTAAGGCCTGTAGATACTCCATCTTCCACTGCAGTTATTCTTACATCTTCCAGTGATGTAAATTTGTCTGGTTTTGGTTTCGTTGATGACATGGTCAAGATGTTCTCTCTATTATCAGATACGACGTTCACATATACCCACGCCGTGTCGCACAAGTTTCCTCCATTGCCCAGACACACAACGTAGGAGCATCGATCTCGTTTCAGACCCAGTGTGGGTGTATATTTCACTCTATTATCAGTAGTAACCTCGCACAGTCCGTGCCTTCCATGACGTGTGCCTTTAATGATTAGTGATCCTTCACCTACGTCATTCTTAATAACGTCGATAAGTACGGGAGATGTTCCAGTCGTTTCAGCAAAATCATCCTTGGCAGACAATGCATCTACTAGAGCCAGTATTGGTTCGGGTGGACTTTGAGTTGCCGACTCTGTGGCACTCGACTCTATGGCACTACTACCACTGCTTCGGCCATCACCCAGAATCAATATTTCAGCGCAATTCCAATACTCATCGTGACTTAAATTTGATGAACCATCACTATAATCATCAACATTATCATCGTCGTCATCGTCACACACACCACCGAGTGGCCGTGTCCACTCACCCCAAGCATCTATCGGCCATTGATACGTGTCATACCCAATTGGATAGCAGTCAGTCCGAGCTGGGACATAGTGAAGTCGGAGTAATACATATCGAGTACTTGCAGGTGTGGCTGCTACAGGAATAGGTGGGATATCGGACGCCGTCGTTGTTGACACTGCTATTGTTGCTGCTGCTGTTGTTGCTACCGTTGTTGTTGTTGTTGTTGTTGTTGTTGTTGCTGCTGCTGTTGTTGGAATCGTTGCAGTAGCTTTAGTGGTAGAAGTAGTAGCTTTAGGAGTAGAAGTAGATGTTGTAGTAGTAGGAGCCGTAGTCTCTTCAACTTTCAAGACATCTTCTGTCAACAACATGATGTCATCTGGCACGGCCCAGAAAATGTCTGGTTCATTATTTATACCTAAACCATAAATGTCCTTACTCCCGTAAGTGCTCGTGGAACTTGCTGGGATATGTGGACCTCCAGGAATAATCTGTGTCCCACCATGAAGTGTATGTATCGTTGTTGTACCTTTACCATCAGTAACGACACTTGATATTAGGACAGTCTGTGTGTCTGAGTTGTTGTCGGTGGTCAGACCACCGTTTTGAGTCCATACTGTCTTCTCCTTTTCTTCTTCTTCTTCTTCATTAGCTACAACATTTCCATCTGCGTCTTGATCATCTGCATCCTCCTCCGCATTCAGCATTCCAGCATTCAACTTTTCGTAATAGTCATCCATATCCTCATTCGTCACCTGTTCTCTACGTCTATTTCTAATTTTGTGCCGCCGCTTATCATCACCCATGTCAACAACATTGCCATGTACAAATTCATATGCCAGAGATTGTTGTTGTTGTTGCTCGTGTTCGGTGTACACCAATACCCCATCCACAACCTCACCATTCGGCACTCCACGTTTGACCAATATGTCTGGTGGAGTTTCTAAGCATTTACCAAAAACGATACAATCTACACTGTCTTCATCACGTGGAAGACGGAGTATGTATGAGTACTCTATCATTGTCGACCCACCTTCTTCTCCATGAATATTGGTAATTACTTCGTCGAGTAGATTATTGTCAGAGGAAAATGCAGACGAATAGGGAACATATGCTCTTTCGGGATAATTTACATCCTTCGATGCACCATAGTGCACATCGTGTACAAATTCAAGTGGATGTTTATTGAAGCATTCATCAGTGGGTGCATTTGGATACTCGACAGGACAAGCGTGGAATTCGAAGTGTCCACCACCACCACCTATGTTCATGTCATCCTTACTAAGTAGGACCGAAACATTAATTTCAGACCCAGCAGCATAAATTGCACGAATGTCTAACGGTAATAACGATCCCGATCTCGACTTTGGTTGATCGTAGTCTCTTGTGGTTTGTGTAGTTGAGTGATGATTCAGCTGTGATAACTTCTTGTTGTCAACATCACGACCATCTATTACAACACGTCCAACGCGCCCACATGTTCGTCCACCCGTAAGACTTTGTGGATTGGGTTCTATTTCGGGTAATGATGATAATGGATTTGAGGAGGAGGGAAGGGTTGGATTCGAAAGGTAGGCTAAGTAATTTCGTGATGGGGGATTGATCATATACACCCCTCTTCCTCCTCCTCCCTCCACAAAAGTAGTGACAACGATGCACAGGAGTATCAACTGCTGTGTCATCATCATCATCATCGTACGTCGTATGAAGCAGCGGTCGTCTATATGTCGCCGACGATGACGAATTTCCAACGATGAGATCATCGTTAATTATGAAATGACATGGTAGTCTCGAAACGCTATGGTTGGCCGTGTATCGTGGTTGCTTGGCCGTGTGTTTCTTGAAAATCTAGTCCGGTACCCTGGGGGCCGTTCTACCCTTTTGATTTTGCTTGATAGGGTTATTGTTGACGAGTCGAAACCCTATTACAATTAATTTACACCAAGATCGATCCCCACCAGGATACAACAGGATACAATGTAGAGCAGGAGGAACATGGTGAATGATCGTCGTCGCAATCTCCTCATCGCTATTCTTCTTCGATGCGTACATTCTTTGGAGGATACAGGAGTGTGTGTCGATGGGGTTTGTGGCAGTAGTCCAACGTTGGAACGAATCCGCGAACGTCGGAGAGCGAGGGACGATGTTAGTCAAGGAGACTCAATCGAAACATCGTCAACTTCCGAATATATCAAGAGGATTATCCAACACGCCATGGCAGCACACGAGGCCGGCCGTTCGGATGATGCCCTTGTGGCATTCTCACAGTTACGAGAGGATAACGGTGAACCACCCAGCGCCGAACTAGCCGAAGCTGAAGCATACCATGGTATGATCTTTGCCCAACAGTGGCGTGGTGAGGAGGCATTAGATTGCTGGAAAAATGCAATCACTATCAAAGAGCAGTTAGTGTCAACGACAGGAGAATTAATTTCTAGTTTCGAAGCGTTTCGTGGTCAAGTGAGCATGCTAATATACAAAGCAGCAGAACAATTTAGTAATGCCGCGATCAATGATATGCATGACCATGCTATTCATACAAATGGACGCATCGGACTACACTTAGATGCTGCCAAACTATGCAATGCTGTAGGAGATATTGACTGGGCAACTGACCATCTCGAGAGTGCGGTACAACTTAACCCCGACCATGCAGAGGCAATGTACGTGCTTGGCACACTACGTGAAAAGCAAGGAAGAATTACGGAAGCAAAGAGTCTGATGCAGACTGGGATTGAGCTACAGAAAGGAAATGTTGCTGGTGCTATGATCGCTGCAGCTCGGGCATGTGAAGAAAAAGATTTAGAAACCTGTCATAGACGATTCCTTATAGCGTACGAGTATGCATATGCAGATAACAATTTGCCGACAGCGTCACGTGCTGTCTCATCGGCGATATCTGTGCTGCTGCAGTTACATGGTGAGGCTGGAATTGCCGAATCACGTGTGATAGGGAAAAAGGCTGTATCACGAGGTGTACTGAATGCGCCACTGCAGGTGCCAGGCACTCTGATTCACGGTCTATTGCCCGCGAAGGCGTATCATGACGATTCGAAAGCATGGCCGGTCGTGCGAGCACTTGAGGAGCATGCGTCGGAGATACGAAACGAAATTCTTGCTGCATACCGTGATGGCAAATTCTCAGATCGGTACGAGTATGATTCTGTCGCCGACCTTCCATTACGAGGTCACTGGGGAGAGATTAACATTATTCGACAGAGTGTACCGCAACCTAAAATTGTTGAGATGCTGCCTGTTACGTCAGGTGTGGTCCTATCAATACCTGATGCAGTAACAATGATTCACGGGGGATCGAAGGTGTCAGTAATTGATGGTGGGTCTCTTGTACGTCCACACACTGGATGTTGTAACTCCAGACTGCGAGTACATTTTGGTATCACAATCCCAGACAACTGTGGTATCATCGTTGATGGTGAGGCGCGGACATGGACGGAGGGTCAGTGCATGGTCTTTGACGATTCATTCGTACACAGCGTATGGCAGAACAGTACTCAGGTGCGGATTATACTGATTGTTGACATATGGCATCCAAATTTGGACGAATCGGCACGAGAGGCGACGTTATTGGACGAGGAGAAACTCAAACGGTACCGTCAAGTTCAGCGCATGATGAATGATGGCAGTTGGAATAAAAACATACTGGATTAACTACCATATGCACTAAATACAAACCAAGTCTTCCAATTTTGCTTATACTGCTATATTACTTCTTGTTCTTATTCTTATTTTTGTCCACTTCCAAACAGCATCTAGACCTTGCAATCTTTCTCAAACGAACTCTATCCACTGATATTTCTCTTGATTCAGCCTTCTTTGTATGTGGTGCATATTCTTTAATTGCCTGGAGGAAATGCTTGTGAGTGCTCAGTGTATTATCCCTAAAGGCTCTCACATCCCTTACTTTCTTATCCTTTGCTTGAGGAGCTTGTTTAGGAGTGCCTACGTCTTCCCAGTCTTTCAATCCTAGTAGGCTACGATCAAAGTTTCCCATATTTCATCATTGTCACTCTCTGTTGGAGTTTACTAAACACTAAACATAGTTCCCTTCCCTTTTGACATGACATGATAGAAATCACAAAAGAGTGGAAAATGAGCACTTGATGAATATATCGAATCCGCATCCCATCATTATAAGTGCGCCGTGCCCCTATCCTTGTTCTCTTCCTCAATGCCGGGCACCAAGTATATCCAGCACTGCATCGGCGTCTCACCAGCTCTTACCTCCCAGAAATGAATCTTCCATTTTGCGGGAAGCACAAAAATGACACAAGAGGCGTGCATGCACCGCCGTTGGTTGCAGTCTTGCTTGGTCCATGATGAACGATTGCAAGTAGTCCTCATAAAAATTTCAACGCAATCAACTAATCCAACTATCACGCTATCATCAACGCAAACATGTGGACTTCCATCGCCGTCTTAATCACTTTCATGGCCATCCAACAACTCGACACCGTCCACGCAGCAAATGGAGGTCGATACGTACTTCCAGCGCTCAATCCACCACCGGTTGTCAACACACCAATCGGGAAAGTCATCGGTTCAAACTCTGACCCACGATTCGGTAATGCAGGTCAGTACTTATCCGGACCTGTCACCATCGAATCATTCCTTGGATTGCAGTACGCCACAGTCCCACGTCGCTTCGGTCGGTCGAAGGTACCCATCGAAAACGCCAGTCAGGTCATTTACGCTACCGACTTTGGTCCGTACTGTTGGCAAAACCCAACCAATGACAATGGCGATGACATCCCCTACTACGATGTACAAGATCAAGATGAGGAATGTTTATATTTGAATATATGGCGTCCAACGGGCACGACACCCTCGTCCAAACTTGCTGTCATGGTATACATTCATGGTGGAGGATGGGACAGTATGGGTGGTGCCGATCCTCCACTCTGGGGTCACCACATCGTCGCAGCCGATCCGAATGTCATGGTCATTACAATCAATTATCGACTAGGCATCTTTGGTTTCCTCGCAACTGATGAGTATGGTACCAATGGTATGAATGGAATTGATGATCAAGTCAAGGCACTCACATGGATCAAAAACTACATCAAGTACTTTGGTGGAGATTCCAATCGTATTACCATCTTTGGACAGGAAGTTGGATCTGCATCAGTTTGTTATCTCTCAGTTACACCCTCCGCCAACGGATTATTTCAACGTGGTATTATGCAAAGTGGTGAATGCGTCGTGGGTGATGATCGTCCAGATTCTATCGGACTCGTGTCTGGTAAGGTGGGATATAGCATTACCTTAGATGTGTTGAAAGACACCGGTGCTACCTCCGTTACACAATTAGCGAAGAGGAATATATTCGCTCCTTGGGATATTGTAGGTGTTCTTCCAGTAATTGTTCCTGTATTGGATCCGAGAATTCTTCCAGACTTTCCCTCGTGAGTTAGCACAATATTGTTTGCAATTGTTCACTTATATTCTCTTTGTTCTAAATATATAACTAACATGCTACATGATCACCAAATTACCTTATCGCAGAAATCTATATCAAGAACCGATGAACATTATTCCGTCACAGCTGATGGTAGGATCGAATACATACGATGATCCCGATTTGGTCGCACCGTTCGGTATTGATGTAGTAACAAATTTGACAGCCTTCCGTGAGGAAATTAGGTCGGACTGGCCAGGTGAAGACGTTAGTCAGCTACTTCGTCTCTACTCTCCGAATAGGTATAGTGGAAGCTTGATGAATGCCTACTCTCAATATCAAGGTGACAAGAAAACTGTGTGCAACCAAAGACAGTTTGCCGAGTATGTTGCGAACTCTATGCTAAACGGAAGGATTGGAGAAGTGTACTTGTATCAATATGGCAGAGAAACAAGCTATGATCCTGCAGAGTTGAGTGGATTGTTCGATGAGTTTTACAATCCTTATACCAACTGGGCATCAAATGGTGCTGAGATTCCAATGATGTAAGTAGTGTCAGAAAAAGTCCCTGTTTTAACTATGAATTCTACTCCTCACACACCATGAAATGATTTTCATCAACAGATTTGGTACGTTTCAGGAAATCTCTAGTAAATGGTGGTATGATGCACCATATTTCCCTCCAACATCGAAAGAATTGAAACTCCATCAAGAACTACTTTCCCGTTGGACGAGCTTCGCCAAGAACGGTAACCCAAATAACAGACCATACTCTGGTTGGGATCCTGTTCCATACACTGGCCCAAGTGATGGTTGGGCGTCAGAAATCAGTGAATTCATGCTTTCAGATGTCGGGACTCTTGGGAATAGTGTCTCTGTTGTTACTCGTTGCAATGCATTTCCGAAGTTCAACGCATTCGAGGCCTCCACTTTCTTCCCAACGTTTGCACCTACCGATTACGACCCGATTCGAACACGTCGTCCAACTAGGAAGGTGAGTAAAAGTTAATTGCGTTATGCTAACTGATTTGGTTGGAAACTATTCTCATCACTGTATCTTCTACAGCCATCTAAGAAGCCGACCAAACGACCGAGTGAAGCACCAACGGAGTTTCCCACGTTCTTTCCAACTGATTCGCGTAGGACCAGGAGGTGAGTGTATCATAGAACAGTCGTACTTGATGTATATTATCATAAACGCTCACAGCACTTATTACAATAATTTAATTAGGCCAACACGTCGACCAAGTCTTCGTCCAACTCGCAAGCCCACGAGGAAACCAGTTATTGTACCAACGACTGATTTTCCTACATTTACGCCTGAAATCTTGACTTCAAGGCCTACGCGTAGACCAAGCAGTCCTCCCAGCAGTACACCCACATCTATTCCTACTTTAAAGCCAGTGCTGAATCCCATCCCCATTCAGACAAGCCTTCCAACTGCACAACCAAGCCCCACACCTACGCCTGGACCAAGCAGTACTCCCACTTCAACGCCTACTATCTTGATCACGACGTCTGGACCAAGCAGTACGCCCTCATCCAGTCCAATCAATCCTCCCACAAAGGATCCCACGGGCTCACCAATTACTGCAAATCCCACTTCATCTCCTACCTCATTACCCACTTTGTTTCCTAATCCAGTACCCACTACGCTAGCTCCAGTAACGGGTGAGCCAACTTCGCTAGCTCCAGTAACGGGTGAGCCAACTTCACTAGCTCCAGTAACGGGTGAGCCAACTTCACTAGCTCCAGTAACGGGTGAGCCAACTTCGCTAGCTCCAGTAACGGGTGAGCCAACTTCACTAGCTTCAGTAACGGGTGAGCCAACTTCACTAGCTCCAGTAACGGGTGAGCCAACTTCGCTAGCTCCAGTAACGGGT
>Ga0247832_1002172_pt1 | contig 31092 bp, 24 predicted proteins | sample LaCruzMarch2015__10_FD_192407 | JGI IMG/M metagenome (GOLD analysis project Ga0247832, IMG submission 192407) | Freshwater microbial communities from meromictic Lake La Cruz, Castile-La Mancha, Spain - LaCruzMarch2015_4m | ecosystem: Environmental > Aquatic > Freshwater > Lake | place: Spain... | reverse complement strand
GCCGCTTACGCCGGCAGCGGAAGTCTGGATCAACCCACCCGAAAATCGGCCAACAGTCCGCACACTTGAACTACCCCGCGACACTAAATTCGTTCCGCAGCTGTCTCAAAGTCATTGACACGTTCCGCGCTGTCACTCCTGCGAACGGTGTTTGCTGATGTCCCGAAGGTGAAGGTCCTGTCGCTGCCACATTCCGGTTTGCCGGCAGCCGCCCGCAACGCTGGCATCGCCGCGGCGAGTGGCGAGTGGCTGGGGTTTCTTGACTCCGATGATGTCTGGCTCCCAGAGAAGACAGCCCGACAGTGGGCTGCGATTCAGGCACACCCGGCGATCGGGGTCGTATGCGCGAACGCTTTCGTGGCAAGGCACGGCGTTGATCCGCACATGCGTCCAACGCTCCTGCGAGAGTTGCCGACAGGAGAGGTCACGCTGGCAAGGCTTTTGGAGGAAAACGTCGTGATCACATCGTCGGCCCTCGTGAAGCGAACGCTGCTGGTGGCTGCAGGGGCTTTCTCAGCCCGCCAGGAGCTTCGGGCGGTCGAGGATTACGAGCTCTGGCTGCGGATGGCGACGCTCGCCCCCGTCCACTATCTCGGTGAACCGCTGATCATCTATCAAGACGACACCGCTGACTCCGTCCGCCGCGGCGACACGCCGTCGTTCCATTGGCAGGCTGACATGACGGTCCTGGACTGCCTGCGTGCCCATCTCACGACGGTAGTTCCGACTCCACCAGACAAACGGCTGCTGCACGCGATTACAGCAACCCAACTGCGGCGACACATTCAACGCTGCGCGGCGCTGTTGAGGGAATCACGGTATACATCCTGCGCGAGGGAATTGATCGGGCTCTATGCGACGCATCCTCTCACGACGACCCGCGAGATTGCTTCACAGCTCTTCGCGGCAGCCGGCCATCGGCGGCGACAGGACTGAATGCCGCGGCCGGCGTCAGGACCGGCGTCGCGCACCACGAACTTGGGCCTGGAGCCACCGAGCGGCATACCAGAGGTCATCGCGGGCCGATGCGGTGACGGTTCCAAACAGGTGCTTTCGCCAAGGCCGCCTGAGTCGCATCCGCGTGAGGGGCGAAACTTCGCACGACACGCCCGTCAATGCCTCGAAATCCACAAGCGCAACGTCGATAGCGGGAAAATGCTCGCGAAATGCCCGCCAGGCGCTGCTTCGCTGCACGGCGGGATACGCATGACTGACGCTGGCCCGATGAATTCGGTAGTGGAGCAGGACCTTCGGCACGTTGTCGATCCGATGGTGCTGACACAGCCGCAGCCAGAGGTCGTAATCCTCCGCATGCACGTAGTCGGCACGGTAGCGAAACTCCCTGAGCACCTCCGTTCTTAGACAGGCCGTTGGGTGGAATATCGGAACTGGCCGCCACGCGGTCTGCCGCAGGTACTCTCCGGTTGGCCGACGCATGACGGCCCGTAGCCGTCCATCCACAAGTTCGCGGGCCCACGAGCCGCAGGCCGCGATGTCGGGCCGCGATTCTAAAAACGCGACCTGACGGCCCAGCCGGTCTGGCAGAGCCACGTCGTCAGCATCCATGCGGGCCACATACTCAGTCGAGATCAGGTCAATGCCGGAGTTGAGCGCACTCACGAGTCCGGCGTTTTGTTCATGGCGGACCACGCGAATCCGCGGGTCAGTGAACGACCGACAGATCGGCTCTGTGCCATCCGTCGAGCCGTCGTCCACGATGAGCAGCTCAAACGATTCGAACGTCTGCGCCAGAATGCTCTCGACCGCAGCGCGGAGATAACGATCGCCGTTATAAACGGGCAGCAGCACCGTGACGATCGGCGGAGTCATAGGCGATGCCATGCTGGGGGCGTGAGGTCGGCTGTGTTGATGGTGGGATCAGCGAACCAACGCCGGGGAGCGTACACGATAGGATTCTCATTGGCCGACAGCCACGCGGCCCACCAGCTCAGGCTGCTGTTGGCAATCACGAAATGACGACAGCCGGCCATCAGCCGCAGTTCAAGCGGGGCACTGTCGACGCCATGGTGTTCGACGTGCGTGGTCGGCAGTTCGAACCGCAGGTTCTGCTTCACCCAGGGCATGTCATCGGAAAACACGAAGAGTTCCGGTACACGCAGCTGGGCCGCAATCGCTTCGACCGCTGTCCGGTAATACTCGGGGGTGCAGAGGCCGTGATACTGCCGCGCGATCGGATTCGATGCATAGTCTCCCCGCCGCACATGGAGGCATACGGCGTCACACTGAGCCATGCGGTCGAGCAGCGGGCGGTCTGCATCCGACGGCGGCGTCCTGACCGCCAACTCGCTGCGAATCTGCGGGGCAACGTCGGCAAAGTAGCGGTACGACTGCCAATAGCCTTCCAGATAACGACCACCTTGGAGGTGCAAAATAGCCGGGTCGAATTCAAAGCTCTTCTCCATCACGCACCGGGGCAGGAGTCCCAGTGGCTGCGTGATCCGTGTTAGGAACCTGGGGCCCCGCCAGCGGGCCACCTCCCAGGGGGTCGCGATGCCGGCCTCGATGCAAAACTGGTGGAGTTCGTAGGTGCGTTGGCTGTGCCGCTTATAAGAGCTGATATCAAGCTTCAGCGGCACGCCCAACGTCGATGACAGTCGGCGAGCGGCAGCATATTGGAAGAGTTGATTTCCCAGTCCGCCCGTCAACTGCACGATGATCACAATGGCACCACGGCTTCCGAAAACTCGACGAATCTCATCTCGAGAGCATAGTCAGAGCGGTCCCGCCCATCCCGCTTGGGCCGCCCCCCACATCACACACGGCGTCGTGCGACGAGCGTGATATATGGCGAAACCGCACGACTCGGGGGCAGAAGCTGCAGAAACGGCCTGGCCAGACCGACAAGTCCCCGGCCCACACAACCAACCAGACCGTCCGGCGATGACTCCGTAGAAAAGTCGAACCGACCGAGAGGGCCGTGCGAGACGACCTCCCACCCGAGCCTCTCGAGCACCCTCGCCCAACCACGGGAATCCATGGCCCCACGGTGATGGCGGTCATTTTCGGGCCCGTCCAGCAGGCCATGGAGATGCCGCTGCAGCCCCCCTGCAGAGTTCGGCGTCTCGATCAGCAGAAGCCCGCCAGGGGCCACGAGGGCGGCATGCTTCTCGAGCAGCCATGGCCAATCGACGAATCGCTGTAGAAAGCCAAACGAAGAGACGACGTCGTACTGCCTGGAAGGCGACCACGTCATACAGTCGCACTGAGTAAATTCGCCGGTGCGGATCTGCATCGCGTGAAACGCTTCCGACATCCGTTCGACCACCGACGAGGAGTCGACCCCGTGCACGACGTAGCCGAGCCGGCCAAGCACGGCGAGATGCCGCGTCCGAGCACAGCCGATCTCGAGGCAATGCTGTTCATCTGCAACAACCGGCACCGCTGTTTCAATCCAACGGCGAATCGGATCGCCAGAGTCGGCGATCGCCGGCTCACTATGCTCGTTGGAGTGATCTGAAGAAGTCTGCTCCACGGCTGCGGAAGCCAAGGACGGGACCACATTCCGTCGAACGGCCGCATGGTTTTTTTGGAGGGCAACGATCTTCGGCTCCAGTGCGTCGCCTGCGTGCGGTTGCCCCGTGTGATACCACTCCTCCGGGAAGCAATAGGCCGGACTTAGGCTCACGCTCGGGGGATGGTCAACGAGATAGCGGTTGAGATGGCTCTCGTCGTGCCAAACGGCCACGATGCCACGCTCTGTGTCGTCGCGGATGCGTGCCGCCAGCACCGCAGCCATCTCCATGAAGGCTGCGCTACGACCACCTTGAAACCCGCCGGCGTAGTACGTCGTGCCCTGACCAATCGGCACGCAGGCGAGAGACCGTGGGTTTCGCTCATAGGTTCTTTTCGCTACCGGCAGGAACGATTGGTAGGGGTGACGCACCGCCACGATGTCACCGAGGATCTCGTCACCGACCCGTCCGTCGATCCGCATGTCCGCGTCCATGTAGAAGCAGGAGTCGTGATCGAGGATGAAATCCTTCTCCGCGAGAAAATGTTCGTACCTTCTGAGCGTCGGCAACGGCCACGGCTCGTGCGCGATGCGATGAGTCCGTAGCGTCTGGGACGACTCGACCGCGTGGTTCGTGAACAACAGGTGCCGGATCTCGTGGCCGGGCAGAAAATGCCGAGCGATCGAGGCTCGCAGCGGTTCGACAAACCGCAGGTATCGATTCGTCGCGATCGTGAGGATGCAGATTTTCATACGATCCCCATGGTAGCCGTGGTGTCACGCTCACAGAAACTGCGGTGCGGCGATCAGTCCGTTGCGACTTGCTCCTGCAGTGCCAGCCACCGCTGCTCGGCGGCGTGGATAAATGGCTGAAAGCCGGTACGTGCTGGAGCATGCCTTGCCTGGAAGTCTGGCCAGCATCACGGCCAAAGGATGCTCACGCCGGCTGAGAGCTGGCGGTCATCGTGGAGCGATTTGTGGCTATGATGCCGGCATGACTCGCCACACCCGTGCTTCCGTCGCCAAGTGTCTCGACCACGCCGTGCTCAAGCCCACGGCGACCGACGAGGACCTCGCCGAAGCCGCCGACATGTGCCGCACACGCGGCGTCGGCTGCCTTTGCGTGCGGTCTGTCGATGTCGCTGGCGCGTCCCGGCTTCTCGCGGGTAGCGATGTCGTGGTCGCCAGCGTGATCGGCTTTCCGCACGGTGATCACGCCCCGCCCGTGAAGGCGGCCGAGTCTCGGCTGGCAATCGATCACGGGGCCCGCGAACTCGACATGGTGATGCAGATCGGGGCGTTTCTCTCGGGCCGTCACCGCGATGTCCGTGACGATATCACGGCTGTCGTGGCGTTGGCGAGGCCACACGGGGTGCTCGTGAAGGTCATCCTCGAGACATGCTATTTGTCGCCCGAGCAGGTGTTCATGGCCTGCCGGCTCGCCGAGGAAGCGGGGGCCGACATGGTGAAGACATCGACCGGTTTCGGCGCGGCAGGCGCAACGCCAGAGGCAGTCGAGACGATGCTCGCCGCGGTCGGCGACCGGCTGGGCGTCAAGGCCTCCGGCGGCATCCGCACCTGGGAGGCCTGCGTGCGGTATCTCGACATGGGGTGCACGCGGATTGGGGTCGGAGCCGCCGCTCAGATCCTCGATGAGGGGCCGCTCGTCCTCTGAGTGCGACCGCCCCGCCGGCGATTTTGGCTGAAGACACCGCAGATGCAATGTGAGGTTGGCACGCCGGGGCTGTGGGGAGGATTTATACAAGCCCTGAGCGTAAGCGACGGGATTCTGTGCTTCCGATCCCCCGGCTTACGCCGAGGGCGTTTATGGGAAGCGTAAGCGACGGGCCGCGTGACCGTTCGGCGAACCCGCGAGGATCATGTGTCAGCCGTCTGTCGAATCCTGACGCACGAGCCCCACATGCCACCCTCACCAATCAGAAACGCTGCGTGCAAGCGACGGAGCCGGCCAGAGCGTCACTCGATCCGCGACCCATGCGGGCCGCAGCGGCAGCCTGTCGAGTTCGGTGTAGTACATGGCGGCCGGATTGACCTGACGTTGCTCCATCAGGCCGACATGACTCGCGACCGGACCGCACCGCAGCAGCCGCGGAAACAGGACACACCAGATAAAGGCAATGGCGGTCATTCCTGCCACAAGCCACGCGAGGCCTGAGTATCGGCCGGCCGCCCGATGGACGGAGGTTGTCGTCATGGTTCCACCACCTTCTTGAACAGCCAGCCGAACGTCAGGCTGGCCATCATGAATGTCAGCAGCAGATTCAAGGCCTGCCCGCACACGTAGAGCACTAGCGGGCGGCCGCTCGCAAAGACCGGCGCGAGCTCCCTGAAATTTGTCTGGAGCCCCATGCAGACGAATCCGGTGCAGAACAGCCAGCCACGCAGCCGGGATGTGAAACCCGTCGTGGTGCCGTCCACCCAGAGTGCCTCCGCCGGCCCGAGGCTGAACAGCCAGGAGACGGCCACCGAGATGAACAGGAATCCCAGAATAAACCTGGGAAATCGCCGCCAGGCCTCGGTCGCCAGCGAGGCCTGCGGAGCGGTCATGTCGCGATCGACCCAGCCGGCCCAGTAGACGGCCACCGCGAAGGCGATGATTCCGATCATCGAGTTCTGGATCATCTTCACCGTAGCCGCCACCGCGCCGGCCTCCTTGCCGAGTGACTCGCCCGCGGCGACGACCGCGCCGGTCGCGTCGATCGTCCCGCCGATCCAGGCGCCGCCGACAATCTGATCCATGCCCGACCAGGCGATGAACGGCGGCATCGCCACCATCATCAGCACCGTGAAGGCCAGCGAGAGCCCGATTGCGAGCGATAACTCCTCCTTCTTTGCCCGGCATGCTGCGGCCGTGGCGATCGCGGCCGAGACCCCGCAGACAGACATATCGGCCGAGAGCACCATGCAGAGCGACCGCGAGGGAATCCGCAGCACATGCACCCCAAACCAATAGGTGCCGACGAGCACGACCGGTGTCACCAGCCACGAGGTCATCAGGCCCGGCAGGCCGAGTTCGAGCAGGCGGCCGAAGAGCACCTCGGCGCCGAAGATCACGAGGCCGGTCTTGATCAGAAACTCGCCCGACGGGGCCCGCGAGAGCCAACCAGGAACTCCGACCGTGTTGCCGATGAGCAGTCCCACCGTCAGGGCCCAGAGCGGGTATTCGAGGTTGTAATAATGGATCAGCTTTTGGCTGGCGAGGCAGTAGGCCAGGCAGGCGAGGCTGGCGATGGTCACGGCTCCCGGCAGGGCCGGGAGTGCCGCGCCGCCGCCGAGCACCGTGGCGGCGATGCCGATGAGCACGACCCAGCCCGCCCCCAGCACGACCGGGATGACGATGCTCCTCCCCTTCTTGTCGACCATGGCTTCGACCGGCGAATCAGCCCAGGTCTGCGGCTTGTCGATCGTGGCCGAGAGCGGTGTCGGCCACCCCTTGGGATACTTCTCGCGGCTGGCGGGTTCGTCGTGTGGACGACCGAACCACGTGACGGCCAGGGCCATGGCGACCACGAAAAAGCCGATCGCCATGGCGACCGTGTCTTCATGCAGATGAAAGCGAGATTGCGTGGGGCCTGACAGCGGCAGAGACGACAGCGGCAAAGACATAGAGACGATCCGTTCGCGAGGCCATGGCCCAGCCAGGAGGCAGGCGGTCGGATCATCGCCGAAACGAGTCCACTCTGAACAGTCCACCCTGACCAGTCAAGCTTGCGGCGGCTACCGTGCACCGAGGCTACTGCCGTGCACCGAGGCGGCGGCCCGGCTTCGGAGGCGTCAGTTGGTCCGCGGCGTGGGCTTTGCGATCGACTTGGCCGTGAGTTCGCCGACCACCCAGTCGAGCCCTTCGAGATTGTCGAGCAGGCGGGCCTCGGCGTCGTGGCCGGTATGGTTCAGGATGCCGATCGGACCCTTGTAGCCGCTCTTGCAGATCACTGTCGCCAGTTCCACGTCGAGATCCCCCTGGCCGATCACGAGGATTTTCTTCCCCTTCTTGTCCCCCTCGGCGGTCATGCCATTGAGGTTGAGGAAGTGCAGGTGCGGGAGCATCGCATCAAGTGCCTCCTTGAACCGCGGCAGGTGGTCATGGCCGTGGTGCTGGTTGTAGACGATGCCCACATTCGGCATCTTCAGTTCCTCGCAGACGGCGACCATGTTCTCAGGCTCGCCCCCCCAGCCACCGTGGTTGTAGATCGACACGCGGCAGCCGGCCTTTGCCAGGGTCTCGGCCAGGGGCCGAAGGGCGTTGGCCGCGTGCTTTACCTTCGCCGCCTGATCGAGTTCGCCGGGGGCATTGGCCATCACCCAGAACGAAGGCGTGAGCCCTCGTGTCTTGAAACCCTCGAGCAGCTTCGCCCGATCGGGAGGTGTGGTCCAGAAAGCGTCGAGCGTGATGCCGTGCTTGGCCAGTGCGTCCCATTCCTGATCGAAAGTCGGCACGTGTTCCGGCCGCCAGTCATACGCAAAATGCTTGAGTCCAAGTTTCTCCATCATCGCCGCCCGCTCCTCTGGGCCCCGCTTCTTCGCGTCGAAGGGGACGATGCACCAGGCGACGAGGTTGTCGCGGCGGAAGAGATCCTTCGCGCGGACTGAAAAGTCGACAGGCTCGGCGGCTCGGGCCGACGCCGGCACGGTCGCTGCGGTGCAGAGAACGGACACCGCGATCGCGAGGACAAACAGACGCGACGACAAACGCATGGTCATCTCCTTCGAGGGTGGACAGATACGGGCCGCCGAACGCTCACTCTTCGACGATCAAGACGCCGTTCATCAGCTTCCAGTGGCCGGGGAACGTGCAGAGGTAGGGATAGCGGCCCGGCGTCTTTGGGGCGGTGAGATAGATCGTCTGCCGCTTGCCGGGCTCGGTGATGTCGGCGTAGGCGAGCACGTCGTCGGTCTTCGGCACGTAATGCCGCGCGACCGCTTCCGGATCGGTGATGAGACCGTCGGCCAGCGTGCCGACCGCCGAGAGCGTGTCTGGCTTGACCAGCACCCAGTTGTGTGGCACGACGTCGGGATTGACGAAGGTCAGTTCGATCGGCTCGCCGGGCTTCGCCCGCAACTCACGCGTTTTGTAGGCCAGGTTCTCGGCCGTCTCAATGGTGATGGCCGTCGCGTTCTCGATTTTCGTGAGCCACGGGTTCTTCACGGCCGCCTTCATCATCGCCACGTCCCGCAGGATCGGATGCGCGGCGATGGTCTTCGCGGCCTCGCTGTAGCCGGGGATGTCGCGGAACGGTTCGGCAAGCGCGTGGACCGTGGCGAAGATGTCACGGGTCTCGCCGCCACCGACGGCGACGTTGATATGGAGTTGGTTGACCGGCTGCAGGTCGGCCATCTCCAGGAAAAGACTCTGGCCGTCGGAGAGCACCGTGGCGGAGCGAATGGCGACCGGGTCGTGGCCCACGGTGCCATAGTGACTCGGCGAGAACTCAGGCGAGCCGTAGGCGGAGCTGTAGCGGTAGTTCCAGCACTGCGCGAAATGACTTTCGACCTTCGATGCCACCTCGCGGTCGAGCGGCGCCGAGAAGCCGAGCAGCACGCCGTTTGCGTGTACATGGATCCGGACTGGCTGCTGCACGGTGCCGCCGGTATAGCGGACCCGCTGGAAGCAGCCGTCGTCGACCGAGTAGCTCTGCCAGCCGTTCATGCCGCAGACATACAGCTGGCCATCAACGGGATTGAAGCGGCCGCGGTGGACACCCGACCGGAAGTCGCCTGGCAGCGGGACCATGGCGGCCTGCGGCTGCCCTGCAACCCCGTCGCGGAGCACGAGAAAGTGTGTGCACGATCCGAACGAGAAGTGGAGCAACTGGCCGCCGAGCGGCCCCCAGCGGTCGCTCGACACGTAGGCCTGGCCACCGCTCGAGTGATCGAGACCGCGTGGGATCATGACCATCGGTAGGCTCGGCGGCGTACCTCGAAAATCGGGTAGCGGCTGGGCTGGCGGCTCACCGGCACGCTGCCGCACCGCGCAGATAGCCGAGGCGGGCGTGCGATCACCCTCGGAGACCGGCACCGTGACCGTACCATCGGGCAAGAGTCCGATGCCATCAGGATTACGGAACCCGATGGCCAGCACATCGACCTTCGCGGTGTCGGGGGTCACCCGCATGAGCCCCTGGTGCGAGGCAAAGAAGAAATTGCCGGCGGCGTCCCGTTCCAGGCCGCACTTGAAGTTGTGACCGCCCGATGGCTCGAAGCGGTTCGACACGCATGCGTAGAAATCAATCTCGCCGTCGCTATTTTCATCGACGAGCCGCGTGATCTGGTCGCCGCAGAGCACATGCACCACGTCGTCGGCCACCACCAGACCGAGAGCGGCGTTGAGGCCGGAGGCAATCCGCCGCCAGCGGACGTTCTTCAGGTCGGCGTCGAGGCCGCCGACCCGCCAGACATCCCCCTGCATGGTGCAGATGGCGGCATCGCCGTCGGAGAAAAATCCGACGCCGCCGAAGAACATCAGGGCCTTCCAGGGGTTGTCGAAGGGGACCGTAATCGTGTCGCAGGCGTAAGGACCGCCCGTGCCGGTCGTCCCGATCGTCGTGAGCACCTGTGGCCATTGTGGCGGCCCGCCCTTCACGAGGCCTGCGAGCGGATGGCTCGCGGCCGGAGCGATGTCGCGGACGAGCTTGCCGTCCTCGACCCACGGTGCGTCGAGCATTTCTGTCTCACCGATGCGATACGAGAAGATCACCCGCTTGCCGTGGCGGTAGAAGCCGTGGTAGGCGAACGGCGCCTTGGGCTTGTCGGCCGCGGGGAGCGGTTCGACGAGTGGGCCGGCCGGCGTGGCCGGCGAAAGAAACCCGTAGCGCGAGCTGGCGAACGTGAGGAAGCCGCCGGTCCAGATCGCATCGATCGTAAGGGTGTCGGGGTTGAAGCAGGCGGAGAGTTCGCCGTTTTCCCCAAGTCGCAGACAGACCGCCCGCGGGATCACCTTCCCCTGCACCGAGAGAGGCCACGATTGCACCGCCCCGAGGTCGGTCTGGTTGCGACGGTCATCCTTCCAAGTCGCCTCGGGAATGCTGCCGAAGTGGCCAAACCTGCCGCCGTCGAGATCGGGCCAGGCGGGAAGCAGGAGCGGCATTGGATCGCGACCGCGAAACTGCATCGCCTGCTTTGTATAGGGATCGTAGATGCGGTGTTTGTTGACCCAGTGCCCGCGGTTGGGCCAGTCGTCGGGCCGCAGGGGCTCTTGTCCAACGTCGAACGGCTCAGACCGGTGGGAAAGCGTTTCGAGGCCGGGCGTGCGGCCGAGTTCGAGCAGGTAGCGGACAAGATCGCGTCGCTGCTCCGGGGCAAGCGCGGTCACGACGTTCTTCGGCATGAGCGAGCCGACGTCCTGGCGTTCCTCGATCTCGGCGGGCGGAATGCGATGGGCCTGCCCCGTGGCGTCGACGAGCGTCACGGCCTCCGGTGTCTCTTCCTTGATGATCCCCTGCAGCGCGCGGCCGTCGGCGGTGGTGATGGAAAACGCGCGGTATTCAGGCTTCACGTGCCGGTCGGGCCAAAGGAGTGACTCGACGATCTCCTCGGGCGTGAGGCATTTGGCGACGGTGGTGAGTTCCGGGCCCACGATGCCCCCCTGCCCTGCGACCTTGTGGCATGACGTGCAGGCACTTGTCGCCACGCTGAACACGCCAGCCCCCCGCCGCGGATCGCCGTTCGTCCGGGCATCGGCGAGCACCTGCTGGACGAACTCGGCGGACCACTCCGGGGGCTCCAGGACCGGATTCGCCACGGCTGCCGTCAGGTGGGCAACGGCGAGGAGCCCGCACAGGAACCGGACGATCAGCCGATTCATTTGTTTGTCCGTACAAAGCATGCCTCCAGGGTATCGCCTTGGGAACTGCCGTCAAGGTCGGTGCAGTCGGGCGAGTTCCTCGGTCTCGGCGTCGTCGGCGATGCCAAGGCCGCCAGCGACGATCGCCAAGGCAAGGTCCTGCAAAGCATGCGGCCACCGAGGGCTCGTCATGGTGCATTTGGCTTGTTATGCGCCTGAGGAGCGAAATCCGTCGTTAGAATATGGGCGGCAATTGCCAACAGCCACTGGCTAGGATATCTGTACAAGTGTATAACTCCCTCTGATTCATGCACGCGAGGAAGGCCATGGCCACAGACACGAGCCCGTCGACGTCAGTCCCAGTCCCGAAGCTCAAGCTCGGCTACGGGGACTATTGCGGCTTTCCGGAAGACGGGCGTCGGCACGAGATTATCGACGGAGACCACTCCATGACTCCGGCACCGTCCACGACGCACCAGACGGTCTCCAAGCGACTCCAGCATCAGCTTTACACGCAGATCGAACTGGCCGGATTGGGCCTTGTCTTCAATGCCCCAATCGACGTGCAACTCAGTGATCACGATATCGTGCAGCCGGATCTTGTTGCCGTTCTCGCGGACCGCACCCGGATGATCACCCCCACGAAGATCAATGGCGTGCCCGACCTTGTCGTGGAGATCCTCTCGCCATCGACCGCATCTAACGACACATCGCTCAAGAAGCATTTGTACGAGCGGACGGGTGTCGGCGAATACTGGATTGCCGATCCAGATACTCAGCGGCTCGAGCAGTATCGGCTCATCGAGGGTAGCTATCGTCTCGAGCCTCTCGGCGAATCCATCACGGCCTTTTCGGGCAGACTGCAGATTCGGTTGGCTGATATCTGGTAACGCCGCAGGGCGGTTCCGGCACCACCGGGCCGGTCTCGCAGCCTGCGCCGCACGGCCCGCTGTCACGGCTTCACGGAGGCTTTTGAAGAGACACGATTTCCGCGCGGTATTCACCGACCGATCCGGCCGCTCATGAGCTGAACGACAGCCGGGAATCCGTTGCGGAGGTGCCTTTGACAGGGCTCCCTCTCATGCTTCGGAAAGGGAGCAACGCCCTTTGCAATCAGTGCAGCAGTCGCACATACTCCCCGCCATGAATTCACATTTCTCATGGCGCCCAACGGAATTTGTTGGCAAACTGCGACTCTCGACGGTTCTCCTCGGGTCGTTTTTCCTCGCGTCATTTCTCCTCGTGTCGTTTCTCCTCGGATCGTTTCTGCGAACCGTCGACACTCCCAGTGTTGCAGATGAGCCACTCGAATACGTTGCGGCCGCCATCGACAATCCGCTGAAAGGACTGGTTCCATACTCCGGCGACAACCGGGAAAAGTTTCCCCACAGCATGGAATTTCGTTATGTGCCGCTGGGAGAGTTGATGTCCGGCATGAACACATTTAACTGGGAGCCGCTCGAGAAATTGCTGAATGATGTCGCCTCACGCGGCCATCAGGCAGTCTTCCGAGTCTGGATGGTGTATCCGGGGAAAGACGGGGGCATTCCAGCCTTTCTGATGGAGGAAGGATTGAAGGTCACCACGTGGCTCAACGACAACACGGCTCCCTCTCCGCCGCAACAAGTTCATACGCCCGACTATAACGATCCTCGGCTCCGCGAGGCTTTGAAGAATTTCATCGCTGCGATGGGAGAAAAATATGACGGTGATCCCCGCCTTGGATTTATCACGGCGGGTTTGCTTGGAACGTGGGGTGAATGGCACGAATATCCGCGAGAAGACCTGTTTGCATCGAAGGAAACCCAGGCCGAGGTTCTCGATGCCTACTCGGCTGCGTTCCGTATCACGCCCGTGTTGCTGCGATACCCCGCGGGAGACGATAACCGGAAGTACACGAAGAATGCCGATCGCCCCTTCGGTTATCACGATGACTCGTTTGCATGGGCGACACTCGACACCGGGCGCAAAGCGGACGATTGGTTCTACATGCAATTATTGAAAGCGGCAGGCCCGGAAGCGATGCTGAAGTGGAAAACACATCCCATCGGAGGAGAAATCCGCCCAGAACTGTGGGGCGAAATCTTTGAGGACAAAGGAACCCATACACAGGCTCAGAATTTTGAGCAGTGCGTGCAGGAAACGCATGCGTCATGGCTGATGGACACGGGAATGGTGGAAAAAAAACAGTCCGCAACTCGTATCAAAAATGCATCCCATGCCGTGCAGAGAATGGGGTATGAGTTTCATGTCATGCAAGCGACTTTGAGTCGCGAGGCCGACAAGACACGGCTCACTGTCCAACTTCAGAACACCGGCGTCGCGCCGTTCTATTACGACTGGAAAATCGTCGTGGCCGCAATCGACAGAAGTGGCACGGTAATCAAGGAGTGGCCAACGGATTGGAAGATCGCAGGCTTGTTTCCCGGCGAATCGCCACGAGCCTGGCAGTTGTTGATGAAAACCTCCGATATCCCCACCAGCGGCGACCTCCTGGCTTTTCGAGTCGTCAATCCACTTTCAAACGGTATGCCCCTGCGGTTTGCCAACACGACGGAGCGACAGCAAGCCGATGGTTGGTTTCGGATTGGCCGTTTGACGGCCTCCAGGGACAGGTCGGCCAATGGCAGTTCTGCAAGCGTGCGCTGAGCGGATCACGAGAAGCGACATCCGGGGTTGGTCGGGTCGGATGTGGGCCCAGCCTGGAGGTGCCGAGGAGCTTCCTCTCCACGCTCAAGGGCGGATTGTCCTTGTCGCCGCAGACCCGTCTTGAACCATGAAGGCGCCGTCGGTCAGGCACACCCACGGCATTCTCCGTCCTCTTGCAAGAATTAGGTGAACGTGGTAAATAAATGACGTAAAGCTTATGAACAGCGTTCGCTGCCTCATGCACTGGGTAAGAGGAATCCAAATCCTCTTTCTGACTCTCCTCTGCGGGTCTGCGCCTCTATGTGCGTCCGCCGAGGTGATTGATTTCGACAAAGATATCCAGCCGATCCTTGCGGCGCGGTGTCTGGAGTGTCACGGCGACGAGGACCAACGTTCCGGCTTCCGTTTAGACCAGAGGCCGATGATGCTTCGAGGGGGCGACTCGGGCATGGCAGCCATCGTTCCCGGCGACGCGGCGAAGAGCCATTTGATTGCGGTGCTGAAGTCCGACGACAAGGACGAAAGGATGCCGCCGAACGGGGAGTCGCTCACCCGCGAGCAGATCGCGCTGTTTGAGCAGTGGATTACCGAAGGTGCTGTGGTGCCGGGGCAGATGGATGCTGAGTTGGAACTCGCCTCGGACCTCTGGTCACTCCAGGCGGTCGTCCGCCCCGAGGTTCCCGTGATCCCTCACGCTACGACCGCCATCGATGCTTTTCTTCTCGAGAAGTTGGGTGAAAAAAATCTTTCCTATGGCGACGCTGTCGCGGCGAGGTCCCTCATTCGGCGCGTTTCTGTCGTGTTGACAGGCTTGATGCCTACGCCAGAGCGCGTATCACGTTTTATTGAGGATTCGAAAGGAGACGACGAAGCGGCGTATGCCCGGCTGGTCGATGAGTTGCTCGCCTCACCGAGCTTTGGTGAGCGCTGGGCCCAACACTGGCTCGATGTGATCCGATGGGCGGAGTCGAATGGCTCGGAATCAAATCTCTATCGGAAGAACGCGTGGGTCTATCGCGACTATGTCATCGCTGCTTTCAATGAAGATCTTCCGTACGACCAGTTCGTGCGTGATCAGATCGCAGGCGATCAATACGGTATGGGCGAAGCAACAGGCTTTCTCGTTGCCGGACCGCATGTGCCAGCGGCCACGGTTGGGCAGGAGCCCACGGCGATTCGCCAAGCTCGCGCGGATCGCATGGATGAAATCATGCAAACCGTGGGCTCTTCGCTTCTCGGCATGACAGTCAGCTGCGCACGCTGTCACAATCACAAGTTCGATCCGATCACGATCCAGGACTACTACTCGCTCACCGCAGTGTTTCAGGGAGTGGAGTTCGGCGGACGTTTGCCTGAACTGAGCGACGACCACCCTCGCACGCTACGAGCAAAAGAGGTGCTCAAAGAAGTGTCCGAGCACCGTGGAGTGTTGGCGAAAAACGGAGGCGTGTGGGAGGAGGATTGGGGCGGATTCAAAGAGCTGCATTTCCCAGCGACCAAGACCAGCGCGCTGCGCATCGACTTCGACGACTCCTACATTGCGGTCGATGAACTGGAATTCTTCGGTCCTGAGGACGTCAAGAAGAACCTGGCGCTCGCTTCCAGCGGTACGCAGCTCACCGCGGATGAGCGAATGACCGAGCCTCGCGGTGATCTGAGGAACGCCAACGACGGTGAGTATGGCACGCAGACGTGGAGGGCACGCTCGCCAGAGGACAGTGCTGACAGGCCATGGGTCGAGATTCGCTTTCCTCGAGTGCAGGAGGTCAGCCGCCTACGCCTCTCGAGCAATCGCGAGTCCTATTTCGAGACTGACTACATCGCAGATGGCTGGACGTATCAGTTCCCGGGCTATCGTGTCTCGGCGCAGCAATCCGATGGCACTTGGAGGGAGATTGCCAGCAAGCGGGTGGCACGGTCCAGACTGCACGAGACGCCCGCGCTGGAGCAGGCCACGGCGAGGCTGCACGAACTCATCCAAACGCTCAATGCGAAAGGTCCTCGCCACAGTTTTATCGGTCGTTTTCAGGATCCGGTTGTCACCCATGTGCTCAGCCGCGGGAGCCCTGAGAATCCGGCGGGTGAAGTCATGCCGGCTGGTTTCGCCATCCTCGATGGTGATCTTGGCCTGAACTCGAGCACGCCTGATGCCGAGCGACGGAAGCGATTCGCTCAATGGGTTGCCAGCCCCGAACATCCGCTTACGGCGAGAGTCTATGTGAACCGCGTGTGGCACCATCTCTTCGGCGCGGGCATCGTCGCAACAACCTCCGATTTCGGTAAAGCGGGCGCACCGCCGAGCCATCCCGAACTGCTTGACTGGCTCGCAGCCGAGTTCGTGCATCCTCAGGACCACAGCGTGACGCCCTGGAGCACCAAGGCCCTCATCCGCCGCATCGTACTGACCGACGCCTTCCGGCAATCGAGCGGTCCGCGACAGGACGCGATTCGCACCGACGCCAATAATTCGTTGTTGTGGCGTTTCTCGCCGCAACGAGTCGAAGCCGAGGTCATTCGTGACAGTGTGTTGCAGGCGTCCGGCAAACTGGATCCAACGCCAAGTGGACGTAGCTACCGCATTCACGGCCTGAAAGACACTTACGCGCAGTGGCAGGTCACTGACAACCACGGCCCCGAAACGTGGCGGCGGATGATTTATCAAGAACGCATGCGACGAGTTGATGATCGCATTTTCACCGCGTTTGATTTTCCCGACTGCGGACAAGTCAGCCCCAAACGGCCGGTGTCCACGACCCCGCTGCAAGCCTTAAATTTGATGAACAGCGAGTTCGTGGTCGAGCAGAGCGAGTTGATAGCCCAGCGGGCTCAATCGGTGAGGCAGGCTTTCGAATTGCTGCTGACAAGAGCACCGACGCCTGAAGAGCTCGTTGCCTGTGAGGGAACCAGACTCGCACTCGTCGTCCGAAGCATTATCAACTCGAACGAATTCGCATTCCTACCATGAACCAAGCCGAACGAATCCGGGCTCGACACCTGCTCGATCGCCGTAACTTCCTCAGGACCACCGGAGGTGCCTTCGGCGGCCTTGGCCTCGCGCACCTGCTGGCCTCCGAATCCGCGGCTGACCTCACGGGCAGGGCGTCCATCCGTCCCCAGATCGACCCCGATCGTCCTTATGCACCGCGTCCTTCACACTTTCCGATGCCCGCGAAGAGGGTGCTGGTCGTCTTCTGCCCGGGCGCGGTCAGCCATGTCGACACGTTTGACTACAAGCCGATGCTCGCAAAGCTGCATGGTCAAAAGCCGCCGCAGATTCCCGCAGTGACGTTCGAAGGCCCGTCCGGCAACATCGCCAAGCCGTTCTGGGGCTTCAAGCCACGCGGCCAGAGCGGCAAGATGGTGTCGGACTTGTTGCCGCATTTGGCCGAACTCGCCGATGACTTCTGCTTTCTTCATGCACTGAGCACGCAAACCAGCGCGCACCCGCAGGGAGAGAATTTTCTGCACACCGGTTTTGTGATGGAGGGCTTTCCTTCATTTGGCGCGTGGACCACCTACGCGCTTGGGTCCGAGTGCTCCGAGCTGCCCGCGTTCGTCGCCATCAATGATCCGCGTGGCATGGCACGCTCGGGCAAGAACAACTTCGGCAGTGGATTTCTGCCCGCCGCTTTCCAGGGCACCGACTTTACCGCCAAGGCTCCGCCCGCAAATCTCAATCGTCCCTCTCGCTACTCCATAAAAGACGATCAGCTCACGAACGATTTGCTCGCACGTTTGAATAGCAACCACCTCGAGCAATTTCCGGGCGACACCAACCTCGCCGCACGTATCGCCAGCTATGAACTTGCAGGCCGCATGCAAACATCGGTGCCCGACATCATGGACATCTCGGAGGAGCCCGAATCGATTCTCAGGGAATACGGCACCGACACCGGCAGTGATCTCAAGCGCGAGTATGCCAAGAATTGTATCTTGGCTCGTCGTCTCATCGAGAAGGGCGTGCGCGTCGTGCAGTTGTTCAATGGGAGCGATCCCAGTGGCGGCAACGGCATTACCAATTGGGACTCGCATAGCGACATTCAAGACACCCATGCCATGCAAGCGGAGATCATGGACCAACCCACTGCCGCGCTCATTCAAGATATGAAGCGGCGTGGCCTCCTCGACGACACCCTCATCGTGTGGTGCACTGAGTTCGGCCGAATGCCGTTCTTGCAAGGCAACGGGACCGGCCGCGATCACAACCCGGGTGCTTTTACCTGCTTTCTCGCTGGAGCAGGCGTGAAGAAAGGTTTCAGTTACGGCGAGAGTGACGAGTTTGGCTTCAAGGCGGCGGTCAATGAGACGTCTGTCTATGACTTCAACGCCACGATCCTGCACCTGATGGGACTGGATCACGAACGGTTGACGTTTTATCACAACGGTATCGAGCGCAGGCTCACCAATGTGCACGGACACGTCATCAACGATGTGTTGGCCTGAGGACCGCATCGACGAACGGCAGCGGGGCGCCAGCTACGGAATCGCCGCGAAGCTGCTCCCGTCCCGCCTGCAACGTGCAAGTTTCAAGTTGCCGGTCGATTTCACGATGCTTGACAGACATTAGAAACCATGTAACTTAACCACGGTTCCGAACGGTTCCAGAGTTATTGCATGTGTAATTCCAGGCCGCAAGCGGCCAACTTCAAGGGGAATACCAGCGTTTCGATGCGGTTGCTTGTCGGATTTCTCCTTCTCGGTATCGCGGTTGGTGGATCGGCGTTCTCCGCCGATGACGCCATCCGGTCAGAACTATCGCTTGAGTGTTTGCCGGAGGAGGTCTGGTGGGGTGGTGCCGTCACCCTCGGGACCAGGATGCCGTTCGGCGAAACGCCGATCGATATCGATCTGAACGGCGACAACCGCGGCAATCAGTACGCGCCGCTCTTGCTCTCCTCGAAGGGGCGGTACGTCTGGTGCGAGAAGGCGTTTCGGTTCACGTTTCAGCCGGGGACATTGCAGGTCACGTCACCAGGCAACGACATCCGCGCCGGCCGCGCGGGCCGCTGCCTGCGAGACGCGTTTCGTCACGTCTCCGCGAACTTCTTTCCGACCGACGGGAAGATGCCCGATTCTGCGCTGTTCGCAGCACCGCAATACAACAGCTGGATCGAGCTGATGTACGACCAGAACCAGCGGGATATCCTGACCTACGCGCACGCCATCGTGGACAACGGCCTGCCGCCCGGCGTGCTGATGATTGACGACAATTGGCAGGAGGACTACGGCAAGTGGAACTTCCACCCCGGCCGCTTTCCGGACCCGCAGGCCATGATGCGGGAGTTGCACGGCCTCGGCTTCAAGGTGATGGTCTGGGTGTGCCCGTTCGTGAGCCCGGACTGCGATGTGTATCGGGCGCTGACGAAGAAGAACGCCTTCTTCATGGAGCGGCCTGGCGACCCAGCGATCGTCAGCTGGTGGAACGGCAAGAGCGCTATGCTCGACTTCTCCAGTCCGGCGGCCAGCGAGTGGTTCACCGGAGAGTTGTCACGGCTGCAGACGGCCTACGGCGTGGACGGTTTCAAGTTGGATGCCGGCGACACGCCGTTCTACAAGGCGACGTATCTCGCGCACCGACCGCTCGACGTCAACGAGCACGCCCGCCTGTTCGGGGAGATCGGACTGGCGTTTCCCCTCAACGAATACCGGGCGACATGGAAGCTCGCGGGCCGGCCGCTTGTGCAGCGGCTACGTGACAAGCGGCACGACTGGGGGGACCTTGGGATGCTCATCCCCGACATGATCGCGGCCGGGCTGCTGGGGTACACGTTCGTCTGCCCGGATATGATCGGCGGCGGGGAGTTCGTCTCTTTCCTCGACCAGGCGAAGATCGATCAGGATCTCGTCGTGCGTTCCGCGCAAGTCCATGCCCTGACGCCGATGATGCAGTTCTCCGTGGCGCCATGGCGGGTGCTCGACGCCTCCCATCTTGCCGCGGTCAAAGATGCCGTGGCGCTGCGGCAGCGTTTCACACCCCGCATTCTCGAGCTCGCGCAGGCGGGTGCCGCCACAGGGGAGCCGATCCTGCGGCCTCTGGCCTACGTGTTTCCCGACGAGGGCTTTGAGAACGTCAAGGATCAGTTCCTCATGGGTGACGACCTCCTCGTGGCGCCGATGGTGACCAAGGGTACGTCGCGCTCCGTGCTGATACCACCCGGCCGTTGGAAGGCCGACGACGGACAGGTGTTCAACGGCCCCGCCCAAAGGACCTTCGAGGTTCCACTCGGTCGTTTGCTCCATTTCGAACGGCAGTAGTGCCTGACCGCTGCGGTCGCTCCGCGAGCGGCGGACGGTCGAACCGTGTCTCACCATGACGTTCTCGCCGCATATGCAAGACCACAGAGGCAACAGCCGCCGGGGGCGGCATTTCATGCCGGAGGATGCCGCGCATCGAGGACGTTTTTCGGTCGTTGCCCCGGGGCGAGTCAACCTGATCGGTGAACATACCGACTACAACGAGGGGCTCGTGCTGCCGATGGCGATCGAGCCTCACATCCGGCTCGACGTCGCTGCCCGCGCCGACAGGTGGATGGTCCTTTCCACCGACCGGGCCGGAACACCGGAGGTGCGGGTAGACTTGGAGCAGACGCTCGTGGCCGCCGACCACGCTGGCTCGTGGGCGGCCTATCCCTGCGGCGTTGTGGCGGGGCTCACACGGCTCGGGTGGGAGATTCCCGGCTGCCACGTACGGATTTCGGCGACCCTTGCCGCGGGAGCAGGGCTCAGCAGCAGCGCCGCCCTCGAGGTGGGGATGGCGACGGCGGTGGAAGCGCTTTGTGGCGTTCGGCTCGACCCCGAGGAGAAGGCCCTCCTTTGCCAGCAGGCCGAACATGAATTCGCGGGTGTTCCCTGCGGGATCATGGATCAGTTCGCCGTGACCTTCGGCACGGCGGGCAACGCCCTCCTGCTCGACTGCCGCACCCGCTCGATGCGGCATGTGCCCTTGGCCACCGAGGCGGTGGCGGTGCTCGTGATCCAGAGCGGCGTCAAGCACAGCCTCGCCGATGGGGAGTATGCGAAACGACGGGCCGAGTGCCAGTCGGCCGCGAGGCTGCTCGGGGTCGCCTCGCTCCGCGACCTCGACGCATCCGAATGGCACCGGTTGGCCCAGTCACTGCCCGACGTCGAACGCCGCCGCTCGCGGCACGTGGTTACCGAGCATGCGCGGACCCTCGCCTTCGTGGCGGCACTGGAAGCGCGGGACTGGCGTGCCGCCGGCGAATGCATGTACGGCAGTCACGCGTCGCTGAGGCACGACTACGAGGTGTCCTGCGGGGAACTCGACGAGATCGTCGAGATCTCGAGGCAGATCGAAGGAGTGTTCGGCTGTCGCATGACCGGAGGAGGCTTCGGGGGGTGTGCGGTGGCCCTGGTCGACGCCGGGCAGACCGGCCGGATTCTGGACGAGGTTCGCGGCCGATACCGCCATAGGACCGGCGTCGACCCGACCATGTTCTTGACGAGAGCCGCCCCCGGCGTCTCGCTGTTTTCCTAGGCGGTCTTCCAACGGAGTACACGGCCGATGCATCTCGCCGATCTTCTCGTCTTTCTCGCCTACTTCACGCTCGTCGCCGGCTACGGTCTCTGGATCTACCATCGGAAGAGGGACGACTCGGTATCCGCCGACGAGTTCTTTCTGGCGGAAGGATCGCTGACGTGGTGGGCGATCGGTTCGTCAATCATCGCGTCCAACATCTCGGCCGAGCAGTTCATCGGCATGAGCGGCGCGGGATTCGCCCTCGGGCTCGCCATCTCGGGGTATGAATGGATCGGAGCGGCCACGCTGATCCTCGTCGCGGTGTTTCTCATTCCGGGCTATCTGAAAAATCGCATCTACACGATGCCGCAGTTCTTGAAGCAGCGTTACGGCCAGCTCGTGGCGACGATCATGGCGGTCTTCTGGCTCTTGGTGTACGTCTTCATCAACCTCACGAGCATCCTCTATCTCGGCGCCCTGACCGTGGAAAATCTCTCAGGGATGCCCTTCATGGCCTGCGTGGTGTTCCTCGCGCTTTTCGCGATCGTGATCACCATGGGGGGCATGAAGGTCATCGGCTACACCGACGTCATCCAAGTGGTGGTGCTGGCGATGGGCGGTCTGGCAACCACGGTGCTGGCGCTCGACCTCGTGGCGAAGCAGTTCGGGGAAAGCGGTGCCTTGGCCGGGTTTCTGCTCCTGCAGCGGCAGGCCCCCGGCCATTTCCACATGATCCTCGACCGTTCGAACCCCCACTACCAAGACCTGCCGGGACTGGGAGCGGTGCTCGGAGGGATGTGGATCGCCAACATCAGCTACTGGGGCTGCAACCAGTACATCACCCAGCGGGCCCTGGGCGCGAGTCTCACGACGGCCCGCGCCGGCATCCTCTTCGCGGCTGCGATCAAGGTGCTCATGCCGCTCATCGTAGTGCTGCCGGGGATCGCCGTTTACGTGCTCCACCAGAACGGCCACTTCCAGTCAGAAATGCTCGATGCCACCGGCGCGGTGAAGCCCGACAAGAGCTATTCCGCCCTCATCAACCTCCTGCCCACCGGCCTCAAGGGACTGTCGTTCGCCGCGCTCACGGCCGCCATCGTCGCCTCGCTCGCCGGGAAGGCGAACAGCATCGCGACCATCTTCACGCTCGATCTCTACAAGCGATACGTCGATCCGCTGGCCAGCGAGGAGATGCTGATCCGCGTCGGACGCTATGCGATCTTGGTGTCGTCGGGAATCGCCGTCCTCCTCGCACCCCAGCTCGGCCGGTTCGACCAGGCGATCCAGTACATCCAGGAGTACACCGGCTTCATCAGCCCGGGCGTGTGCGTGATCTTTCTGCTCGGCTTCTTCTGGCCGCGGGCCACGGGGGCGGCCGCCCTGGCGGTGACGCTCTCGACGATCCCGCTCTCGGCCGGCTTCAAATACCTCACGCCCGGGATGCCCTTCCTCAACCGCATGGGCTACGTGTCCGTGATCTTGACCGTGTTCATGGTGGTCATAAGCCTGGCGACGCCGCGGCCCGGCGACGAGGTGAAGGCAATGCGCTGGGACCGCGACGATTTCCGGCCGGGGGGCGCCTTCGTCGTGGGATCGGTGCTCGTCATGGGCACTTTGGCCGCCCTGTACGCCGTCTATTGGTGACACGAATGGACCATCCTCACCGACGCTCTTGCGTTCGGCCACCGTGACGAAGTTCATGGTGGGCTACAAGATGCTCGGCGAAGCACAGCGCGATATCACGCCGGAAATCGCCGCGGGCCGGCTGCGTACCTGTTCCGACCACTGTTCCCCGGGGGCAAAGGCATGAAACTTCTCGTCACGGGCGCCTCGGAGGCCCGCGGCGAGGACCACCACGCCGAACTCGGATGGAAGCCCACCCACCCCGATCTCCGCGAGATCATCGCCTCCGCCTGGAACTGGCATCGGCGTAATCCTGCGGGGTATGCCACGCGATGAAGCGTCAATGGGTGCTGGGAGACGGTATACCTGACGATTCCCCACGGCGTGTTGGACCGCTTCTCGGCCGACGGCTCCGCGAAAGCCGGCATCGATTTTATTGATCTCGTTTACGAACCCTCGTTTGTTTGGATATAATCGAGGTTTAACGCTCAATACACGATGTTTTGGACCCCCGATGAAGACTGAACGAGCAGAGCCCGCCCTCTTGCGGCGAATCAACGAACGAAGGATTCTCGAGGCGATCCAGCGGAGCGGGCCGTCGTCACGGGCAACCCTCGCCCGGCAGTCGGGACTCACGCCGCCCACGGTATCGAAAGTCATCGATTCCCTTCTGACTCGGGGCCTTGTCGAGGAACTCGACCAAGCCAGGCCACCGCTCGGGCGGCCCCACAAACTGATCACGATGGCGACAACGTCCGCCGCCGTGCTCGGCGTCGTCATCGATGCCGGCACCTGCTGCGTGACCGAAACCGGCCTCGATGGCCGGGTCACCGAGGAGAAGACGCTCCGTTTCCCTACCCCCGACACCTACGAGAAACTGCTCGACGAGGTGGAGGTGCGGTGCCGGATGCTCCTCTCCCGCACCGCCGCGGTGGCCCACGGTATGGGTGTGAGCGTTCCCGGCCTCATCAGCGAGCGGCTGAATCAGGTCGTTTTCTGCCCGAATCTGCATCTGCTCGATCACCAGAATCCTGCCCGAGATCTGGAACAGCGGCTCGGAATCGAGTGCCTTCTCATGCACGAACTGCAGGCGCTCTGCCTGGCCGAGCGGATGTATGGCGGCGCCCACGGCCTCGACAACTTCGCGATGCTCGACGTGACGCAGGGACTGGGGTTGGGCGTCGTCGTGGGCGGCGTGATCCTCGCGGGTCACAGTGGCATGGCAGGCGAGATCGGCCACATCACCGCGGATCCGACCGGCATCCGCTGCGGTTGCGGCAACCGCGGTTGTCTGGAGACGATGGCGACCGACGCGGCACTTGTGCGGATGATGCGTGAACGGCTGAAAAAACCGCTCTCGTTCGCGGCTGCCGCTGCCCTTCTGGAAAAACGTGAAGCCGACTTCCAGACCGAGATTCACGCGGTGACGGAGTACCTGGCCATCGCGATCGCCGCGGTGATCAACACGTTCAATCCCACGACGGTCTTCGTGCACGGCAAACTCCTCGTCGAAAAGCAGGAGCGTTTCGATCTGGTTCTCGAACGTGTCCGTGAGCGGACGCTCGAGCCGTTGCTGGCCGAATGCACCATCGTGCCCACTCATTCGAGCAAGCGGCAGGGGGCGATCGCCGGGATCATGCACTGGCTCACCGAGGGCCGGACACCGGGCCTCGGCCGTCGCCGCTAACCGGCTGTTGAAAAAGCCCTCGAAGGTTTTGTCCAAGCAGGCGAAACCCGCAAACACCCTGACATCGGGGGCTTGGTCGGCAGCCAGCTGCTTCAGCCGCCGGTCCTCATTTGAGCCGCCAAAGCCGGGATTTTCTGCGATGGAGATGTGGGGCTTGACAAGAGACTAAACCTACTTTCTATACTAGGGTAACCTTTTGTGAGCTAGCGTTCGATTACCGCTCACCCTGAAACGGTTGTCACCGCTGAGCAAGTCAAAGGGGGCGGAACCGAGGAATTCCTGGAGAACAAACCATGTCGATGCCAACGGGGAATGGTGTTCGCGGAGTCGCCCGAGGCTTTACTCTCGTCGAACTGTTGGTCGTGATCGCCATCATCGGCACGCTCGTCGGCCTGCTCTTGCCGGCCGTGCAGTCGGCACGTGAGTCGGCCCGCCGCATGTCGTGTAACAATAAATTGCGGCAGATGGGGCAGGCGGCGTTGAACTACGAGTCTGCCAGTAAATGTTATCCAACTGGCGGCATCGTACCGTTCAATTTTGGCTGGTGGAAGAACGGCATGGAGCTGGCCGATGTCTTCGGAACCCCATTCCTCAATCACTTCTTTCAGATGCTGCCCTACATAGAAGAAGACACCACGTACAAGTTACGGTTCAAGGCGTCAAGTGGCTATATGGACCTGACCACGGCAGGCCTGAGCGCCCAGTACGTTCCCACCTATAGCTGCCCGAGCCGGCCGATTCGATTCGTTGCTGCGGCGGGTAATCCGATCCCTGCGCCGACTTTTCTTCAGGACTACGCCTGTTATGTCAGCAACGAAAATGCTGGCAAGCCTTCCTCGTGGAGTGGGTACAGCCAAGCAGGCTGTGACGACAACTGGGGTGGAATCATCTCCGCCGGCGGCTTCCCGAAAACAGCTGTGAGCGACCCATTCCCTATCTCCCAATTCAGCCTCGGCAAGAAAATCACGACCGCGTCCGTCACCGACGGCACTTCAAACACCCTTCTGTTTGCAGAAAAGGGGGTCAGCACCGATCGCTACCTGAATCCCAAAGCGGGGTCACCCTCGTCGTGGTGGGAGGAAGCAACGCCGTGGGCAGTGTCGGACAGTTGTGGTCGCGGTGGAATTCGGCATTGGTATGGCCCACCGCGGCTCGATGGCAAGTCTTCGGGCACGAACCCCGACAGTTTCTTCGGGTCCGCACACCCTGGCGGCTTCAACGCGGTGATGGGCGACGGCAGTGTGCGGTCGGTCTCCTACGAAGTGCAGCAGAGCGTCTTCGAAAACATTGCCAAACGCGGCAACGGTTCCGGTCGGGCCGCTGAATTGCAGCCGTAGCCGGTTTCTGAAAAATGTCTGCGGTGCCCAATCGTTCCGGGAGGATATCCTCAATGCAGTGCCTGCGCCCCCGTACGACAGCCCTCCTTGTCGGCATCGTCGTTGGAGTCATTGGCTGTGGCGGATGTGGGAGCAGCGACCCCAAGCCGGTGCTGAAGGCGGCCGTGCTCCGCGTAAATAGCTCCAATAGTAAACGACTGGCGACGCTCTATAACCGATACCATTCACGATTCTTCTCCGGCCCTCGGGATGAGGCCACATTCAAGAAGTTCATCGCGGGCAGTCCCGTCGCGGAGCTGGAGGAGATCGGCGCGTCGGGCGGAGATATTGATGCGCTGTTCGTGTCGGAGCGAGACAAGCAGCCATTTTATATCCGCTATGGCTTGAAATTGACCGATTCAGCCTCTCGGGCGTTGGTGCTCGAGACCGAAGGCTTGAATGGCAGGGCTATGGTCTTGTTCAGCGGACGGGGTGGCATTAGGGAAGCGGCCGTTCCGAAAGCCGAACTCGAAGACTATCGAACTGGCAAGAAGGATGAAGAATAGCCCGTTCAACGGCGTGAAGCTCGATTTCAGCAGGCGGAGAAAGCCCACGAAGTCGAGTTTGACCTGCCCCCCCGGAAACGAGGCCACTTCGGGAGCGAAAATCCCGGGTGGCCGCAGCCAAGGGAGGGCAAGAGATGCCAATGCCGTATGATCGCCCAGTCTCGTAGATGGATGAGACTTGCTTCCCCAACACCCGGCAAAAACTCTTTGTCCGGTCAATCAGAAAAGTTCGGTCCGGTCGCCGGGCTCGGCCGGCGGACGGATGTAAACTGCAGGGGGTGGCGAAAGGCATAGATTCGGGCGATGGATGGTAGGTGCCATGAAGCGGTCCAGGAAGTTACGAAAAGAGCGGACTGAGCGGGTTCTCTCAGGCGGCGTCGGCCAGGCGGGCAGGCCTGCGATATCGAGGGACGGCGAGCGGGAAGGCGATGCCCCGTTCCGTCCCGACGCCCTCTTCCGCCCGAACGAGCGATTCTCGCTCGACGAGCGGTCGCCGGTGCCGCTCTACCACCAGGTGGAGCAGATCATCCTCGACCGCATCGCCAAGGCGGGCGAGATCGGCGGCAAGGTGCCGCGGGAGATGGATCTGATCAAAATCTTCGACGTCAGCCGGGCCACCGTCAAAAAAGCCACCGACAGCCTGGCTGCGAAAGGGCTGATCAAACGCCGCCGTGCTGCGGGCACGCACATCGTCAAGCTCACCGTCACCGAGGATCTCGGCCGGCTGACGAGCTTCAGCGAGCAGATGGAAAGCCGGAAGCTCAAGGCCAGCACCGAGATTCTCGGCGTGGAGCGACATGTGCCGGGGGACGACGTCGCCGCTGCGTTGCGACTCTCCAAGGGGGAGAAGACGCTCTGCATCCGCCGGCTCCGAGGCACGAGCGAGGCCTTTCCCGTCGTGCTCCTTCGTTCGGAGATCCCGGTGTCGTTCGGGATCGATCCAAAAGAGGACTTCCACGCCTCGCTCTATGAGGTGATCGAGAAGAAATACCGCATCCCTATCGAGTGGGCCGAGCAGAAGATCTGGGCCGGGAAGGCCACGGCCGAAGAGGCGAAGCTGCTGCGGATCAAGCCGGGCGACACGATCCTCGGCATGGAGCGGATCACGTACACGCAGGGCGACAAGCCGCTCGAATACGTGCGGGCGATCTACCGGCCCGAGCACTACACGTTCTCGATGCGGCTGAAGCGGTAGGCGGCGGTGACGCTCTTGCGGCTTTGTACGGACAAAGCTAGGATGCCACCGTTGGCGTGCGTTCACGGTTCGTTAGGCACGCCTCTTGGAGGCACTTGCGCATGCGTCGGTTGCGGCTTGCACTCATCGGCACCGGCCGGGCGGGCCTGATTCACGGGGCCAATATCGCACGCCGGATCGAGCGGGCCGAACTCGTTGGCCTCTGCGATGCGAACCCCGCGAACCTGTCGGCGGCCGCGAAGGACCTCGGTGTCGCCACCTGCCACGCCGACTATGCAGCGGTGTGCGCCGATCCCGCCATCGACGCCGTCGTGATCGTGACGCCGACGTTTCTCCACTCCGAGATCGCCTGCGCGGCGGCTGCGGCTGGAAAGCACGTTTTTCTCGAAAAGCCGATGGCGCTCTCGGTCGACGAGTGCGCGGCCATCGAGCTGGCCTGCAAAGATGCCGGTGTCAAGCTGCAGATCGGTTTCATGCGGCGGTTCGACGAGGGCTTCGCCAAGGCCAAGGCCGTGCTCGACTCGGGAGACTTAGGCCGCGTGATGATCATCAAGAGCACCGGCCGCGGCCCCGGCGGCCCGGGGCCCTGGATGTGGGACCTCGCCAAGAGCAACGGCATCGTCGCCGAGGTCAACAGCCACGATCTCGACTCGATCCACTGGTTCACTGGTGCCCGCGTGCGGCACGTCTACGCCGAGGCCCACAACTTCAAGATGCCCGAGGCCCGGGAGAAGTTTCCCGACTTCTACGACAACGTCGTGGCGACGCTGCGGCTCGACGACGACACGATCGCGGTCGTCGATGGCACCTGCCCGGCCCACTACGGCTACGACGCCCGCGTCGAGATCCTCTGCGAGAAGGGTGTGCTCTTCGTCGGCAGCGCCCGCAGGCACGGCTGCGAGTGGATCACGGTCGAATCGGGGCTGCACGGCGAGGCGGTGGCCAGCTGGCGGACCCTCTTCCGCGATGCCTACCTGGCCGAGATGGAGAGTTTTGTGGCTGCGGTGCTCGACGACCAACCCACGAAAGTGACCGGCGCCGACGGCCGCTGGGCGGTCGAGGCGGTGGTGGCGATTAACGAGAGCCTGCGGACCGGCATGCCCGTGCCCTGCGGCACGGCGGAGGTGAAGGCATGATCGCGGCACGCTACACACAGGGGGGCGGATTCGCCGTTGCCGACACGGCCGAGCCGGTCGCTGAACAGGGCGGCCTCGTGATCGAGGTCGAGGCAGCCAGCATCTGCGGCACCGATCTCAAGATTCTCAAGCACGGCCACCGGAAGCTCCGCGACGGCCAGACGATCACGCTCGGCCACGAGTTCGTGGGCACCATCCGCGACACAGGCGGCGGCACGCACGGCTTTCACGTCGGCCAGCGGGTGGGCGTGGCCCCAAACATCGGCTGCGGCCACTGCGGAATGTGTCTGCAGGGCATGGGCAACATGTGCCCCTCCTATTCGGCATTCGGCATCGACCGCGATGGAGCCCATGCGCCGCTGGTTGCCATTCCGGCGGCGGCGGTCGAGCAGTCGCTCGTGATTCCGCTGCCCGAGGGTATCGACGCGAAGGCCGCCACCCTCGCCGAGCCGCTCTCCTGCGTCGTGGCGGCGCAGCGGGCGACGCGGATCGAGCATGGCAACACGGTCGTGATCTACGGGGCCGGGCCCATGGGCCTCCTGCACGTGATGCTGGCCAAAGCCGGCGGCGCCGGGCGGATCGTGGTGGCCGACAGAAACGACGCGCGGCTCGAACTGGCCCGCGAGGTAGGCGCCGCCGACACCGTGAACGTGACGACACGGTCGGTCCGCGACTGGGCCGCAGAGCATGAGCCTGCCGGCATCGATGTCGCGATCATCGCCGTGCCCGTCCCCGAGATTCAGAGCGAGGCCATGGACATCCTCGCGCCGCTCGGACGCCTCTGCCTGTTTGCCGGCTGGCCGCGGGGCACCACGGGCGTGCCGCTCGACACGAATCCGATTCATTACAAGAGCCTCGTCGTCACTGGCACGACCGGCGGCGGGCCGGGAGACTACATCGCGAGCTTGAAGCTGATCGGGTCGGGCCGCGTCGAAGTGCGGCGGATCGTGTCGCACGTGTTTTCGTTCGCTGATCTGGCGACCGCATACGACGCCGCGGCAGGCGGAACGGCGCTCAAGGTCGTAATCGCGTCGCAACCGTGACGGGGGCAGGAGCAGGCGTGGCGATTCTCATCGGTATCGACATCGGCACCCAGGGCACGAAGGCCGCCGCCTTCGAAGCTGACGGCACGCTCCTCGCGTCGGCGTTCGAGCCGTCGAGGCTGATGCGGCCGAAGCCCGGCGTCGTCGAGGAGGATCCGGCCCGGCAGTTTTCCAGTGTCTGCCGCACGATCCGCAGCTGTGTGGCAGACGGCGGGATCGATCCGCATGCGGTGACCGCGATCGGGATCGCCGGCCAGATGGCGGGCGTGATCGGCGTCGGCGCCGATGGTCGCCATGTCACGCCCTACGACTCTTGGCTCGACACCCGCTGCGGTCCCTTTATCGATCGGATGCTCGCGAAGGCCGGGCCGCTTGTCGTCGCTCGGACCGGTGGTCCGCCGAGCTTCAATCACGGTCCGAAGAAACTGTGGTGGCGGGACGAGCGTCCGGCCGACTTCCGGCGGATCGCTGCGTTCGTCCAACCGGGCGGCTACGCAGCGATGCGGCTCTGCAGGCTCAAGGGCGATCTGGCCTTCATCGACCACACCTACCTTCATTTCTCAGGGTTTGCCGACACCGCCCGGGGAACTTGGGACGATGAACTCTGCACGCTGTTTCGGTTCGATGCAGGAAAACTCCCGCGAATCGTCGAGCCGCAGTCGATCGTCGGAGAACTCACTGCCGCGAGTGCGCGGGCCTGCGGACTCTCAGCGGGCGTGCCTGTCGTCGCCGGCTGCGGTGATACGGCCGCGAGCCTGCTGGCCTGCGGCGCCGTGAGGCCGGGTGTCTGTGTCGACGTGGCGGGCACGGCGAGCGTGTTTGCGGCGACGACGGCGGCGTTTGTGCCAGACATTCAGCGGGGCATGCTCTCCTGCGCGAGGTCGGCCACCCCCGGACTCTGGCACCCCTATGCCTATGTCAACGGCGGCGGCATAAACCTCGAATGGTTCCGATCGCTGGCCGCCGGCGTTGGCCCCCGCGGCGGGGCGGCACGAGATCCTGTCGATCTTTCGACCCTCGACAGGCTCGCGGCCGCGATCCCCTTCACGGACGATCTGCCGATCTTCGTGCCCCATCTCACTGGCCGCAATTCGCCGCCGCAGCCCGCGCTTCGTGGAGCCTGGACC
>Ga0247832_1002171_pt1 | contig 31113 bp, 34 predicted proteins | sample LaCruzMarch2015__10_FD_192407 | JGI IMG/M metagenome (GOLD analysis project Ga0247832, IMG submission 192407) | Freshwater microbial communities from meromictic Lake La Cruz, Castile-La Mancha, Spain - LaCruzMarch2015_4m | ecosystem: Environmental > Aquatic > Freshwater > Lake | place: Spain... | reverse complement strand
GTCAGCCTGCCGGCCTTGCCTGCAGCATGACCGGCCCAGCCTGGCGGCGAGGCCCGAGACGAGCGCCGGCTCGTACACCACTCATCGGGACACGACCCGAAGGCAGGTGTGACGCATGAAGTGGCCCTGCATTGGAGTGCCGGGTAAAGGCCGCGACGCGCCGCCGAAACAGTCCTGCAAGCCAGAATGCGCCAAACCAGTCTTGTTTATGCATCAAATGATGCATATCCTGATGCTTGGCGATGGAAGGCTTCGCATGCGCACGACCGTTACCCTCGACGACGACCTCCTCGAAAAAGCTGAGAAGCTGACCGGTATCCACGAGCGTCCCGCTCTGCTGCGTGAGGCGCTGAAAGCGCTGATCGCGCGCGAAGCGGCGACACGCCTTGCCAGGCTGGGAGGCACTGATCCCGGCGCCGTTGCGGGGCTCCGCTTTCGGCAGGTCGCCGAGCACGACCTGGCTGGCATCGACCCGCAAGACTGATGCGTGTTCTTGTCGATACGACGATCTGGATCGATCACCTGCGATCGGCAGACGCGAAGCTGATGGGATTGCTGGGTCAGGATCGCGTCGTCGTCCATGACCATGTGATCGGCGAGGTGGCGGTTGGTTCGATCAGGAACAGGCGCGCGGTTCTGGAGTCGCTGCTCGACCTTCCACGCGCGCCGCTGGCGGAGGAGGCGGAGGTGCGCAGCCTGATCGAGATACGAGGACTGTTCGCCCGCGGCATCGGCTATTCGGATGCCCACATCCTCGCATCGGTAATGATTCAGGCCGGTCTGACGCTATGGACGCGAGACCGGCGGCTGGCTGATCTGGCCGTGGAAACAGGTGTTGCCCATGTTGAAGCATGACGCTGGCTGCACACGCACATCGGGCGGCATTGCATGAGACGCGCACTCGTTTCCTCGATATTCGCTTTTGCCGCCTGCGCCGCGCCTGACACGCCGATCCTGCCCGGCAAGCTCGACCTGCCGGTCGCGGCGGGCGATCGCTGGAAGCTGTGCGCGGATGACGGCCTCGAGGACACGACGCCGGAGGCGGACTGCGTGCTTGCGCCGCTCGATGAGCCGATGGCGGGATATGTCGCGACGCTGGAAGCGCTTGGCTGGCGCAGGGCCGAGACGACTGCGACCAGCCAGACATGGACGCGGGCTGGGGCGGTTTGCGGGACCCTCAACGTGTCGGGGGTGCGTGAGACCTATGCGCGGAAGGATTATACGCTGCTCAGGTTCGAGGTGAGTTGCGCGGCGACGTCATGAGGCTTTCTGTGTGAATACCCTGGAGGCACAGGGGCAGGGCTGAACAGGAGCGTGCGATGTCGACACATGCCGGATCATGCCATTGCGGGCAGGTCGGGTTTGACGTGACGGGGACGTTTGGGGGCGCTCTGGTGTGCAACTGCTCCTGCTGCCGCCGGTCGGGCAACATGCTGGCCTTCACGACGCCGGAAAACGTCCCTCTGACGACAGCGCAGAAGGACGTCTCGACCTACCTGTTCGGCAAGCAGACGATCAGCCATTTCTTCTGCGCCAGTTGCGGGATTTCCACACATGGCTCGGGCGTTGCGTCAGACGGCAGTCGCATGTTGGCTGTGAACCTGCGCTGCGTGCCGGACATCGATCTCGCGCAGCTGGAGATCCAGGCCTTCGACGGCGCGAACCTGTAGCGAGATGATGGTGCTGACGGTCGACAACATTGCCGGTCTGGAAGTGGTGGAGGTGCAGGCTGCAGCGGCGCTGCAGGCTGGCAGCGGCTACGTGTTTCACGATCCTTGCGTGCTGGGTACGCGATTGAACGTGGTCGTGGACGCTGTCTCGCAGGATGTTGCCTATCGTGCGGCGTGTGCAGCGCGGGTCGAGATCGACCGGCTAGATCGTGTGTTCAACTGGCGCGATCCTGGCAGCGAGCTTTCGCGGCTGAACGCCTCGCGCGTGATGCAGGCCTCGCATGACCTGTTCGATGTGGTCGCTGCGGCGGAGGCCTGGCGCGCCCTGAGCGGTGGCGCCTGCAGTGGTCGGCTGGGGGTATTGCTGGAGGCCTGGCGCAGCGTTGGCGATCGCCTGCCCGGGCGCGCAGCGATGCAGGCGCTTGCCGGCGCGATCGCTGCGGCGGAGATCGGGCTCGATGGAGCAACGCGCACCATCGTGCGGCCGGAGCTTGTTCGCTTCGATCTCGACGGTATTGCGAAGGGCTACATCGTGGATCGCGCGCTGGACGCGGCCATGGCGGTCGCGGGCGTGTCGCGTGCAATGGTGGACATTGGCGGCGACGTGCGGTGCGCCGGGCAGGGCGCCTGGCGGATCGAGCTGCCGCAGCCGCTGTCGCCGTTCGACAATGCGCCTGCGTGCGGTGCGTTTGCGATGTCGGACGGGGCTGTTGCGACCTCGGGCTGTGGTCCGCGCGACCGGCAGGCCGGCGCTGACATGATCAGCGCGACGCTTGATCCCCGGACGGGCTGGCCCGTGTCGCACTGGCGGTCTGCAACTGCAGTGGGGCCGAGCGCGATGGCGGCGGATGCGCTGGCGAGCGCGATGCTTGTGCTGTCGGCTGAGGAAGCGGGCAACTGCATTCAGCGCGTCAAGGACATGGCGGCGCGCGTGACAGGGCCCGGCGGCGTGACGTGGCCTGGACGCCAGCGCGGCGAGGCGTCGCCGCAGTGGATCGAGTATGCGCCGCAGAAGGTTCAGGGGGCAGGCGCGCCCTCGCTCTGGAAGGAGGGGTGGTATGCCAACGTCACCTTCTCGGCGCCGCCGAAGGACATGCGGCGCGAGATCGCCTTCCGGTCTCCCTATGTGGCGATCTGGATCAGCGATCTCGACAACAAGCCGGTGCGGACGCTGTTCATGGTCGGCCGCTAAAAGGAATGGCACGAGGGCAATCATGTCTGGTGGCGCCAGAACCGCGCAAAGCTGGACACATTGTTTGCGCGTTCGCTGTCGACGCGCGGGTCGGGTACCTACAAGGTCTACTGGGACGGGGTGGACGATGACGGCCGTCCTGTGCTGCCTGGCCGCTACAGGATCAATGTCGAGACCAGTCGCGAAGGCGGAGGGCATTCGCACCGCTATATGGAGATGGATTTCTCGCAGCCGCGCGTATTCGAGCAGGCGCTGCCGATGCAGCCGGACAATGGCGGGCTGGAGGTCTCGTTCCAGAAGTTCTGATCCGTCAGCGCCGCGACTTCTGTTCCCTCTTTGTTGCAGTGCGGCAACAGGAAGCGACTTCCGGGGTAGGTCGGGGGAGCATTTTCCGGTATGAACCGCGCCTTGCTTCGGGGCCTCGCCCCAGACCAGCGCTGAACCAGCTCAGGCCCGACCCAAAGCATTTTCCCAGAATGACTGCTGATCGCATTACCGCAACCTTTGCCGCCTGCCGTGCGCAGGGCCGCGCCGCGTTTGTCGGGTATCTGATGGCCGGCGATCCCGATCTCGAGGGTAGCCTCAACAATATCAGGGCTCTGGCTGAGGCCGGGGCGGATATCATCGAGATTGGCGCGCCGTTCACCGACCCGATGGCGGATGGCCCTGCGATCCAGAAGGCGGCGCTGCGGTCGCTGGCGGCGGGGACCACGCTTAAGGATACATTAACCATAGCGAAACGCTTTCGCGCGGAGAATGCGACCACGCCCGTGATCGTCATGGGATACGCCAATCCCATCCACCGCATGGGGTTTGCCGCGTTTGCCAGGGCGGCGGCAGAAGCGGGAGTTGACGGCGTGATCACTGTCGACCTGCCACCGGAAGAAGATGGCCCGCTGCGCCGGGAGCTTGAGGCGCACGGGCTTGCCGTGATCCGGCTGGCGACCCCGACCACCACGGAAAAGCGCATGGCGGCGGTCGCTGAAGGCTCGTCCGGCTTTGTCTATTATGTCTCTGTTGCGGGCGTCACGGGCGCAGGCGTCGGCGTCACGACGGATATCAGCGCCGGGGTCGAGCAGGCCCGGCGGATTTCGAACCTGCCCGTGGCGGTTGGGTTCGGCGTCCGCACGCCGGAGCAAGCGGCCGTTTTTGCACGTATTTCTGACGGGGTGGTGGTCGGCTCGGCGCTTGTCGAGCTGGTGCGCGAGGCGGTGGAGAAAGGCGATCCAGCCTCCGCTGTCAAGTCCATAAGTGTTGTTGCAAAGTCACTATCAAACGCCATAGCTTCGGCGCGGATTGCAGGGAGCGTTCATTGAACTGGCTGACAAACCTTCCTCCCGGGCTGAAGTCGATTTTCGCCAGGCGTGAGGAGACGGAGGGTGACAACCTCTGGGTGAAATGCCCCAAGACCGGCGAGCTGGTGTACCGGCAGGAGCTTGAGAGCTCCTACTGGGTGACGCCTGCCGGCGCGCACCTGCGGATCAGCCCGGAGCAGCGCTTCCAGTACATGTTCGACGGCGGCCTCTGGACCGAAATCGCGATGCCGCCGGTCATCAAGGACCCGCTGAAGTTCAAGGACGACAAGCGCTACACGGATCGTCTCAAGGCTGCGAAGGCCAAGACGGGCCGCGAGGACTGCATGGTGGCGGCCTGTGGCGACATCAACGGACGCAAGGCCGTGATCCTGGTGCAGGATTTCGCCTTCATGGGCGGCTCGCTCGGCATGGCGGCCGGCGAGGCCTTCATCAAGGCAGCCGAGATGGCTGTGGCGCGCAAGGCCGCGCTTATTGTTGTCACGGCGTCAGGTGGCGCGCGCATGCAGGAGTCATCGTTCGCGCTGATGCAGATGCCGCGGACAGTGCTTGCGATCCAGGACGTGAAGCGCGCAAGGCTTCCCTACATCGTCGTGCTGTCGGATCCCACATCGGGCGGCGTGCTGGCGTCATATGCGATGCTGGGCGATGTCCAGATTGCAGAGCCCGGCGCGCAGCTGGCCTTCACAGGTCCGCGCGTGATCGAGGCAACGATCCGCGAGAAATTGCCGGAAGGCTTCCAGCGTTCCGAATTCCTGCGCGAGCGCGGGATGGTGGACATTGTCTGCCACCGCAAGGAAATGACGGCGACGATCGGCGCGATCCTTGGCATGCTGATGCCGTCCTCGCGTCCGAAGCGCGCGAAAGTGGCCGATCAGGTCGCGGCGAAGTAGTTTTCCGGGTTCCGGAAATTGATGCGGCGCTCCGAAAGGAGCGCCGCATTTTTTCGTCTGCTTCCCGGATGCCGGGAAGCAGCATGTGCGCGTTCCGGCGTCAGCGGGCTGCGACCTCGCGGAGTTCGAACGGGGCTTCCTTGAATGCGGGTCCAAGGTCAGAGCTGATCGCCTGCGATGCGCCCGGCAGGCCGAGGCTTGCACGCAGCTGAGCCACCGTCAGGTGCTGGATGAGCGTCCAGCCCTTGCGTGTGTCGAGGTCGCCGGGACGGCAGCCATTCTGCGCCAGCTCGAGCAGGGGGCCGGGGACAGGAAGGCCCATCTGCTTCACTGCGGAGATGAGGTCGTTGCCGGACTGGATCGAGACGCAGGAATCGCTGAAGGCGTTGTGTCCCATGCCTGGCACGATGGCGATGCGCTTGGGGGCGTCGAGTTTTTCATAGGCTGACACCAGGGTTGCGGTGGCGATGCCGCTGTCCTCGTTTGCCGCGATGATCATGGTGGGCTTGGGCTTTGCCCCGGGACCCTGTGGCGGGACGGGGGCCCAGCCAATGATTGTGTCGATGCGCGCATTGTCGATGGCGGCAAACATCGTTCCTCCACCGGCGGAATGTCCGACGGCGCCGATGGAAGACATGTCGATGAGACCCGCCAGTGGTCCCTGGGCGTTCGCGCTGGCCATCAGGTCGAGGGCGGCATCGAGCGCCTTGGCGCTCGCGGTTCTGCGCGCTGTCATGTCCCGGCCGGCGGGCGCGGCGAAGGAGGCAAAGCCGTATTCGGTGAAGTCGACAGAGGCGACCACGAAGCCCCAGGAGGCGATGCCCGAGAGCAGGTTGCCATGGCCGCTGCGCCAGCCGCCTGCGCCATGCGAGAAGACGACGAGCGGGTAGGCGGCGCTGCTCGCGGCGGTTGCGTCGCGATAGGCGGGGATCTCGACCTTGAGGTCAACCGTCTGCGGGATGTTCTTCAGCATGCCGGCGAGCATGGGCGGCACAGGGTCGGTCTGCAGATAGACATCCTTCGCCCTGCCTTGCGCAGCGCCTGCTGCAGCGGGGTAATAGACCTCGATCTTCCGGTCGCTCAGGCTGAGCGTCGTGACGCCGACCTCGAGCGGTCCGCGTTCGGTATAGACGGGCGGCGAGGTTGCCGCGGGCGTGCTGGCGCAGGCGCCGAGCGCAAGGACCGCTGTTGCGAGTGCGAGGCGCGCAAAAATGGATTTGCCAGATGTTTTGACAGGCATGGTGTTTGTCCCTTTTCAGCGCCGGCTTGCGTTCACCGGGGCGTTTACGCCCCAGACACGGAGCGGATCGCATGTCGCCTCAGTATTCCAGTGGGCGCCGTTGCGGAATACGCAAAACGATTGGTTGATGAGGGTCGGCGTCAGCTCCGAGGAAGCTGGCGGCTGGTGAGGCCGGCCGCCATGCGTTACGGATCGCAGGCCGATGCGCGCACAGGGTGGACCCGATGAAACGGAATCTGATGCTGCTGGTTGCTCTTGCGGGCCTTTGCGCATGCCAGCCGGCGGCTGCACCGGTGGCGCAAGCGCCGCCAGCGCCTGTCGCTGAAGCGGCAGGGCCCGACGATGGCGCTCAGGCGCGCGTATGGGCGCTTAGCCCCTCGCCTGTCCTCACGCTTGCTTATGGCGGAGATGGCCTCAGCATCGCGTGCGAGGAGGCCAAAGGGGTCATGCGGATTGTCTTTGCGCCCGCGTGGGAGAAGGAAGGGCCGTTTGACAAGGCGGTCATCTATTTCGGCGACACGTCGTTTCCGGTAGCCATCGAAGCAACCGCGATAAAGGGTCAGAACGATAATTACAGTCCTGTCTACCTGCTACCGGCAGATGTCGACACGGTGACCGCCGTGATGCTGGCGAGCAATGCGCGTCTTGTTGTCAACAACCAGGATGGCGAACAGCAGCGCAGCGGCACGCCTGACGAAGCTGGCGCGTTCGACATGTTCGCCACCACCTGCGCGCAGATCAACGGCCTGCGCCAGTGACGCCGCCATCCGCCGCAGGCGAAAGCGGTTTTCCTCGGCGCAGCGCGGCACTATCTGCAGCCAGGCCGATGCTGCGGAGGAGGACGTCACGTGGCCGACTCGCCGATGGTTTCAGCCGGACTGGCGCGTTTTCGCGATAACAGGGCGGGCCGCGTGTCGCCGGCGTGGGGCACGGCGCATATCCGCAAGGCGCTTGTGGCCCTGGGCGATCCGCAGGACCGGCTGCCGCCGGCGATCCATCTGACCGGCACCAACGGCAAGGGTTCGACCGGCGCCTTCATCCGCGCCATGGCGGAGGCGGCCGGGCTGAGCGTGCATGTCTTCACCTCGCCCCATCTCATACGCGTGAACGAGCGCATACGTGTGGCGAGCCGGCTGGTGGAGGACGAGGCGCTTGCCGATGTGCTGGAGGATATCTGGCGGCGCACGGAGGCGCTCACCTATTTCGAGGCGCTTACGGCTGCAGCGTTCTGTCTCTTTGCGGACGTGCGCGCGGACCTCACTGTCATCGAAGTTGGTGCTGGCGGGGCGACGGATGCGACCAATGTGATGAATCGGCCTGCGGCCTGTGTTGTGACGCCGATCAGCCGCGACCATGAGAGCATGTTCGGTGTTTCGGGGGTCGCGGCGATCGCGCGGTTGAAGGCAGGTATCTTTCGCGAGGGGGCGCCCGCGATCGTGGCGGAACAGCCAAGGCTTGCGCTTGCCGTGCTGCGGGAGGAGGCGCGGACGGCTGCTGCGCCGATGCGGTATGCCGGGGAGGACTGGACAGCAGCCTGGGATGGCGATGCGTTCGTCTATGCCAGCGACAAGGTGAATGTTCGTACGCCATGGCTTGGCCTGCCCGGGCGGCACCAGTCGCACAATGCGGGCGCGGCTTGCGCAGCGCTCGAGGCGCTGGGCGACATGCCAGGTCGTAACTGGCGCATCACGCCGGAGGCGATGGCGGTGGGGCTGCGCGAGGTGGTCTGGCCGGGGCGGCTGCAGCAGCTGAAGCCCGGGCCGCTGGCGGGCGATGGCATGGTGTTGGTGGATGCAGCGCACAATCCCGGCGGCGCGGCAATGCTGGCGGAGGCGATACGCGACAGCCGCGGCGAGGACAGGGTGGCGATCGTGCTGGCGATCCAGGCTGCCAAGGATGTCGAAGCTGTTGCTGGCGAACTGGCTGGCGTGGCTGACGCGTTCTTTCTCTGCCCATTGCCGGACAGTGGCGGTCAGGAGGGCGGGACCGGCGCGGAGCCGCGCCATGTGGCTGCGATCATTGCCTCGCTGGGCGGCAGGGCAGAGGTTGCCGAGGATCTTGCCGCAGCCGTGGCAGCCGCGCGCAAGGCGGCGGACCGTGTCTATGTGTGTGGGTCTGTCTATCTGTGCGGCGCTGCGCTGGCGCTGAATGGCGAGCGCGTGGCGTAGGGCGCAAGCTCACAGGCGATCGACCCTTGCGACCATGCTGTGCAAACGCAAACGGCCCGGCGGTGAGCCGGGCCGTGCGTCAGGATCGGAGGATCGCCTAGATCGTGACGGCGTTGAGAGCTTCTTCCATCTTGGCGAAGGAGGGCTGGCTTTCGGATGGGATCTGGCCGCGTCCGATTTCGACGGAGACCTGAGCGGCGTTGCCGTGCAGGTGAGCGACCAGAACGTCCTTGATGATCTTGTAGAACTGGCCTTCCTCGTCGATCACCTGACCCATGCGGGCAGCGAACGGGCCGACAAAGCCGTAGGCCAGGAACACGCCGAGGAAGGTGCCGACGAGCGCCGAACCGATGAGCGCTCCAAGGTATTCCGGCGGCATCGAGATCGCGCCCATGGTCTTGATGATGCCGAGCACGGCTGCGACGATGCCGAGCGCGGGCAGGGCGTCGGCCATGTTCTGCAGCGCGTGGGACGCCTTGTGCGCCTCGTGGTGATGCTTCTCGATCTGCTTTTCGATGACGTCCTCGACCTGGTGGGCGTCTTCGAGGTTCATCGTCATCATGCGCAGCGTGTCGCAGATGAGATCCGTGGCGAAATGGTCCTTCAGGATCTTGGGATAGTTCTGGAAGATCGTGGACTCCGAGGGTTTTTCGATATGCTGTTCGATCGCCACCACGCCCTTTGACTTCATTGTCTTCGTCAATATGAACAATAAAGACAGAAGGTCTGTATAGTCCTTCGCCTTCCACTTGCAGCCGCCCATGATCTTGCCGAAGCCGCCCAGGGCGGCCATCACGGTCTTGAACGAGTTGCCAATCAGGAAGGCGCCGACAGCGGCGCCGCCGATCATCATCATCTCGAAAGGTGCAGCCTTCAGGATGACGTCGAACTGGCCGCCGGCGAGCATGAAGCCGCCGAACACCATCACGAAGACGACCACCACTCCGATGATCTGGAACATAGCCGACCCCACCCACGCGTCGATTTTCTGGTTGTCCCTCCTATGCACGAACAAGCTTAACGCGCGGTGTCGGGCAGATGCGAAACCTGTTTGAAATGGCGTTAACGCGGCAGCTTCCTGAAGGGCGCGCTTGATGTGCAGCCCGCCGGGTTTCGGGCGCCCGACTGCCGCAATCAGGTGGTTCCATGATGATTGCGAAGTCAGGGGACTGCCGGTGATGGACGTTGATCGAAGGCTGTTGCTGCTGGGAATCGGATCCATGCTGGCGCCGCTGCCGGCTCTGGCGCAGCCGGCCGTACAGGCCGAGGCAGCGCGTTTGTTTCCGCTCAGGGTTGCGGCTGGCGCGGAGCTTCGGGCGATGAAGTCCGAGGTCTATGATCCGGCCTATGTGAAGCTTGCCTATCCCGGCGGCGATGTGCCCGACGATCGGGGCGTGTGCACCGACACTGTGGTCCGGGCCTTTCGTCATGCTGGCGTCGACCTGCAGGTCGAGGTGCATGAAGACATGCGCGCGGGCTTTGCGGCGTATCCGAAGATGTGGGGGCTGACGAAGCCTGACCGCAATATCGATCATCGCCGCGTGCCCAACCTCGAGACGCTGTTTCGCCGCAAGGGCGGTGCGAAGGCGATCAGCGACAGGGCTGGCGCGTATCTGCCGGGCGACATTGTCAGCTGGCGGCTCACGGGCGGCGGCCTGCCGCATATCGGCGTCGTGACGCGCAAGAAGCGGGGCGGCCTGCCGTTGATCGCGCACAATATCGGAGCCGGCACGCGCGAGGAGCCGTGCCTGTTCGACTGGCCGATGAGCGGATGGTTCAGGTTCGAGAGCTGGGTTTAGTGCTATGGCGGGGGAAGCGTCGCCACGGGCAGGATGATCAGCGATGCCTTGCCCGCCGGGCCGTGCAGAACCTGGTTGTTGGCGATGCGGATCTCCGTTGAGGTGTAGGGATCGTACGCCGTGTTGAGGTTGCGCGCATAGGTCGGGAAGTTGCTGGAGGAAACTTCAACCCGGATGCTGTGGCCTTGCTGGAACACGTTGGCGACCAGCATGGGGGGCGGGCGGATCGCATAGGTCTCGCCGGGTTTCATGAATTCGGGTTTGTCCTCGCCATTACGGTAGCGCATGCGCTGGATGGTGTCGGAGATGTTCCAGGCTGTGCCGTCGGGCGCGACATCGACGAGTTTAACGGTGAAGTCGGTGTCGGGCGCGTCGGAGGCGATGGCGAGCTGGACTGTGACGAAGCCGAAGACGGCGAGGTCAGCCGCGAGGGGGGGCGTGGTGTAGACGAGGACGTCGGATCGTTTCTCGATCTCGCGCTGGTCGAATGAACCATCGTCCTGGTCTGTGCCCATGCCGGAGATCTGGCCGCCGCGGCTGATGACGGGGTTGGCGGGATCGTAGGTGAAGCGGTCTGCGCGGGCCCTGGCAGGTGGTGTTGTCGAAAGCGTACCATCGCCTGCCGATGTATTGGCCTTGCCGCCGCTGGAGAGGAAGAGGACGCGGCCGCTGCCTTCGGCGCCGGTCGGCACGCTGTCGAAGGTGGCCCAGCGATTGGCGCCGGCCATGTAGGCTTCGACGGCTGGCTGCGCGGGCATGCTCGCATTTCCCTTCAGCCAGCGGTCGAGCCAGGCGAGAACCTTTGCGTCCCAGTCGAGCGTGGCCTCGCCCAGCGGGCGGTCGCCGATCTGGGAGAGGGGGCGGCCGAAGCCGCAATGCCGGCCGTTGGTGATGACAATGGATTGCGTGCCGGCGGGATTTTCGGCGCGGGTCTTCTCGAAGAAGGCGGCGCCCGACGGGGCGGAGATGTCGTAGGCGGCTTCGGCCCACAGGCCGGGGATCTTTATCGTATCGGCATTGGTGACGCGATCCTCTGCCCATGCAGGGTGAGCAGGGCCGCGCTGCAGGTATTCCTCGATCTCGGTGTCGGGCGCGCCTGCGGCTTTCGCAAGCTCGATCATCGGCAGGTGCATGCGCGCCGTGTTGAAGACGGCTGTGTCCACGCTGTCGCTTTCGGGAAACCTGAACGTGGCGGTCTGTTGCGTGCGCTCCGCGTCGGTGAGGCCAGCGGGGAGACGCGGCCAGTCGAGCGCCATGGCGCCGAAGAAATAGTCGGCCCAGCCCATCTGCCAGACCCCGCCACGCCAGAAGTTTCCGCCCTCACGGTGTGGACCGGCCTCGGCGATGCCGACGCCGGAGGAGCCGACAATGATCGCCTTGTGTGCGGGATGGGCGAGGGAGGCGAGCTTCAGCTGGTTCTCGGCGGACGAGGAGCAGCCATAGGTGGCGATGGCGCCGTTCGACCATGACTGCTTCGTGATCCAGTCGAGCGTGTCCCAGCCGTCTTCATCGGCGCGGCCGAGCATGCGCATGTCGCCTTCCGAGAGGTAGCGGCCGCGTTCGTGTTGCTGGACGATGGCATAGCCTGCGCCAAGCAGCTTTTCCCAGAAGGGTCGCATCTCGGTTTCGTAGGGCGTGCGGATGAGGACGACGGGAAACTGTCCTTCGGGGGTGGGCAGCCAGACCGAGGTGCGCAGCCTGATGCCATCGCGCATTGCGGCCTGCAGGTCCGGAATGGCGAGGGCGCCGGCGGGCATCTGGAATTCGCCGCGCGCAGGGGCGGGGGCTTCCGCACCCGGGGCGGGCCCCGGCGTGCAGGCGGCTGCGAGGAGGGCAAGCATGGCCAGGACGGTACGGGCGGGGTGCATCGGGCGGCTCCGGATCTGCGGCCAAGGTATGGGGTTGGCGCGTGGCCACGTCCACAGGGCCCCATGGGGTTCGAGAAGGAAATCGGACGTGCTAGCAGGGCAGGCATGAAGCACCTCGCCCTTGTCCTGTCTGCATTTGCCGCGATCGCCTTCTGGCCGGGCGCCGGGGCGCAGAGCGTGCCGCGATCAGCCGTGTGCACGGCCGACAATTCGGTGAAGGCGGAGATTGCGGCGATCGCGTCGGCCCCGGCCGGCTGGATCGGGCGGTGCGTGGTGGTTGACGGGCTCTATTCGGATGAGCGTGTCTATCGCGACGCGGATGCGATCTATGGCGTCAGCTCCGCGTCGGTCGGCGGGTATATCGACGGGCTGGGGCAGTTGCCGGGGGCATGGCGCGGATCGTTTGTCGGGCGGGTGTCGGACTGCGCGGAGGCCGAGGAGACGCTGCTGGCCGCGCAGCTGCGGGCGCCGGGGATCAGCCTGCATGGCCGTGTGCTGGGGTGCACGAAGCCCGGGGGGCCGTTCCTGATGTTCATGAGCACGACGGGGGAGTTTGGTCCCTCAGGCGTGAAGCGGCGTCTGCCGGGCGGCAGGGGTGGGGACTTGCAGCCTGCAGCGCAGGACTGGCCGCACCTTGAGGCTGTCACACAACGGGCGCAGGCGTTCGCGGCGGCGATGCGCTCAGGGGATGCTGCACAACTGGGGGCGGTTCTGAACGATGCGTATCGCGCCCAGCTCCTGCTGGGCAGCGACGACAGCGCGCTGTCCATGCTGAAGGCTGGCAGCGGATCGCCGACCATCTTCCTCGATCGGGATACGGGCGCCGACAGCCTTGCTGGCGAGGCGTGCTGGTGCAGGCAGCGTGCGTGCGACAGGCTCTGGCCAATTGACAGCCGCGATGCGGACAACCGGCCAGAGCGACCTTACGCATGCCTGCGCATCGAAGGCGTTCTGCGCGAGGGTCAGTGGCGCTATCGCACGGATGCATCGCACGACGTCGCAGGGCTGCAGGAGCCTTAGGCGTCAGAGCCCGTAGGCCGTCGCCATCGCCGGGTCTTTCGCAGCGACCTGCCTTGCAAGATCCACGATGACCCTGGCCTGTTTCCAGGTGGCGTCGTCCTGCATCTTTCCATCGAGCATCACGACGCCGGTGCCGTTGGGCATGGCTTCGAGGATACGGAGGGCGAACTTCACTTCGGAAGGCTCAGGGGAGAAGACGCGCTTGGCGATGTCGATCTGGCCGGGGTGGAGCGACCACGCGCCGGCGCAGCCCATGAGGAAGGCGTTCTTGAACTGCTGTTCGCAGGCGGCGAGGTCGGCGATGTCGCCGAAGGGGCCGTAGAAGGGCTTGATGCCGGCCTGCACGCAGGCGTCCACCATCTTGCCGAGCGTGTAGTGCCACGGGTCCTGCTGCGCGGCGGCGCGGGCGGCGGTGGCGTCTGCGTGTGGATCCTCGATCACCTTGTACATCGGGTGGCCGCCACCGACGCGGGTGGTCTTCATCGCGCGGTTGGCGGCGAGGTCTGCTGGTCCAAGCGAGATGCCCTGCATGCGCGGAGAGGCGAGGCAGATCTCTTCGACGAGGGCGACGCCCTGTCCGGTTTCGAGGATGGCGTGGAACATGATCGGGCGGGAGATCCCCGCCTTGGCTTCGAGCTGGGCGACCAGCTGGTCGGCGTAGTGGATGTCCCACGGGCCTTCGACCTTGGGCAGCATGATGACGTCGTAGATATTGCCGGCTTTCGTGACGATGTCGGTGACGTCGTCGAGGAACCAGGGCGAGTTGAGCGGATTGACGCGCGTCCAGAGCCCGGTGCCTGAGCCCTTCCAGTCGAGCATGTTCGCCATCTCGATGGCGCCGGCGCGGGCGGCGTCCTTTGCATCCGAGGGTATCGCGTCCTCGAGATTGGCGAGAATGACATCGGCTTTTGCCGCCATGTCCGGCGTCTTGGAACGGACTTTCTCGTTGTGGCCCGGAACGAAGTGAATCATGCGCTCGAGGCGCACGGGCAGGTCGCGCATCGGCTCGGGCGCGCCGATGGCCAGCGGCTTGAAGAACTGGCGGGGCGTGCGGCTGCTCATGGTGTGGTTCCGGTGTCAGGCGACTACTGCGCGGCACAAACACCGGACGGGGGCGGAGGGCAAGCGGCCAGATTGGCGCGTGCGGGCAAAGCAAAACCCGCGCGGCGGGGGCCGCGCGGGTTCATGCATGCATTGCTTGCGGTGTGGTGTCAGGCCAGCGACGGCGCGCTTTCCTTGAGCCACTCGACCATGCGGGTCTTGTTCATAGCGCCAAGGTGGGTGGCGGTGACCTGGCCGTTCTGGAAGATCATGAAGGTCGGCAGGCCGCGCACGCCAAACCGCCCTGCGGTCATCGGGTTGTCGTCGATGTTCATCTTCACGACCTTGACCTTGTCGCCCATCTCCTCGGCGAGTGCTTCAAAGTGCACGGAGACCTGTTTGCAGGGGCCGCACCATTCGGCCCAGAAGTCGACCACGACCGGCGTACCGGCGGCGAGGACTTCCGTATCGAAGCTGTCATCGGAGATGGAGGCGACGGCCATTGTGGCGATTTCCCTGTCCTTGGTCGGTGTCTTTGGTCGGTGTCTTTGGTCGGTGTCTTTGGTCGGTGTCTGGGGTCGGTGTCTGGGGTCGGTGTCTTTAGTAGGTGTCTTGGGTCGGTATCTCTTGTCGGCTCCAGTTAGGGCCGGGACGTGCTGTATCAAACAGAGCGCCGCTAAACGAACGGTTCACGTGCACACACGCGAGAGTGCGCTGTCGAGGTCTGCGGGCGGTATCTCCATGAGAAGGGGGCCGTCTGTCCAGACCAGCAGGCACCGGATGGGACGATTCGGCCAGCGCTGCGACAACACGGCCCGGTAGGCGGCCATCTGGGCGACATAGGCCTCGCCGACGCCCGCAATGGTCGCAGGGGCGGGGCGGTCGGTCTTGTAGTCGACGATCAGGATTTCCGTGTCTGTGATCACCAGGCGGTCGATGCGGCCATTGATGGTGTCGGCGCCGAGCCGGCCGATGCCAATCTTTCCGATAACTGGCGCCTCCGGGCGGCCCCCGGGGCCGAAGACGGTGGCAAAACGCGGATCTTCCAGCACGCGCATTGCCGCTTCGAGCATTTCCTGGCGCTGTTTCGGCGTGAGGTCCGGCTGGCGCCCGAGGAACGTCCCGGCGGCCTGGCGGCGCGATGCGGGCGGAAGTCCGGGCAGGATTTCGAACAGGAGGTGGATCAGGCTGCCGCGGCGCAGGCGTTCCCTGCGACCTTCGCCGAAGGGCGAGATCACCGGCGGTTCGGCGGCGGCGGTGAGGCGGGAGGGCGAGAGGATACGGCTGGCGGTTTCAGGCGGTGCGGCCTGTGCAAGCCAGGCTGGCAGCGCGGGCGCTATGCGTGCCTGCAGGGCTTGCGGCGCGAGACGGTCAGGCGAGGCGCCACAACGCTGGATCGTGCGGCCGTCCTGTTCGATCTCCGCAACACGGCCCGACCCGGCAAGGCGCGCCATGGCGCCCTGGCACACGGTGTACCAGGACGTGTCGGCGTGGCCTGCGCCTTTGGCGTGGCCCGCGAAGGCGCCACAGATGATGAGCCTGTCCTGTGCGCGGGTGAGCGCGACGTAGAGCAGGCGACGATGCTCGCGCAGGTCGCGGGCTTCCGCGATGGCGCGGAGTTCGCCGCTGAGCTGGGTGTCGTTGCCTTTCCTGCCGGCCCAGAGGGGTGCGCCGTCTTCGGTGACGAACAGCCCGTCGCGATCGCTGCGATGGGCCGCGCAGGTATCCGGCAGGATGACGATGGGGGCCTCGAGGCCCTTTGCGCCGTGCGTGGTCATCACGCGGACCTCGCCCTGTGGCCCCGAGAGTTCGCGCTTCACCTCGCCGCCACGACGCTCGATGGCGTTGAGGAAGAGCTGCAGGCTGGGCGGCTGGTCTGCGTCGAAGGCGGCGGCGCGATCGATGAGGGCGGTGACAGGTTCGCGGGCCGGGCTGCCGAAGCGGGCGAGGATGAGCTCCCAGCCGGGGCGCGGCAGGCCACTCCCGCTTTCCGGGCCGCGTTCGAGCGCGTGGGTGAGGAATTCGTAGGGTGGCGTATGGCGGCGCGCCAGCACGTCGGTGAGGAAGGTGCGGATGGGTGCGACGTGCGGCTCGGTTGAGGCTTGCAGGGCGGGCCAGAGACGGCCCTGGCGCTGGTTTGCGATGGCAAAGAGTTGCGTGTCATCGAGCCAGTTCACATCGCTGCCGGACGTGAAGGCGCCGAAGGGGCCTTTCAGGATTTCCGCCAGCGTGAGGTCATCCTCCGGGCAGAGGGCGAAGCGGGCGAGGTTCAGCAGGTCCTGCACGGCGAGGCTGTCGAGCAGCTTGATGCGATCAGCGCCGGCGACGGCGATGTTCTCGCGCTTGAGGGCCTGCAGGATGCCGTCGAACAGCCCGCCGGTGCGGCCGCGCACGAGGATGAGGAAGTCGCCAGGCTGGGCCGGGCGCTGTTTGCCATTGTCCGAGACGGCAGCGCCGGTCTCGATCTCGTGCCGGACAAAGCGGGCGATGCGGGCGGCAAGGCGCGCCTTGGCGCTGCCCTCACTCTCCATGGCCTGTGGCGCATCCCACGGATGTGCGGGTTCGGCATCGGCGCCTGGCTCCAGCGGCCAGAGGTCGACCGAGCCTGCATGGCTGAGCCGGAACGAGGTGTGGCGCATCGGGTTGGTCGTGTCGGGCGGGTTCAGCGTGAAGGGTGAGTGCGGTGTGAAGACGTCTGTGTCGAACACCGCGTCGACATAGGCGAGCACCTCTGGCGCTGATCGGAATGACATGGCGAGGTCGGGCAGCTTGAAGCCGAGCCCGGCATTCCTGGCGCGCGCGATGAACTGCTCTTTCTCGGTGAGGAAGTGTTCCGGGTCGGCGCCCTGGAAGGAGTAGATCGACTGTTTCTGGTCGCCGACGACAAAGAGCGTGCGGAGGTGATCACGCACGGCGCCGGCGCCGGCGAAGATGTCTTCGGTCAGGGCGCGGAGGATGCGCCACTGTGCGGGGCTGGTGTCCTGCGCCTCGTCGAGCAGGATGTGGCTGATGCCGCCGTCGAGTTTCCACAGCACCCATTCGGCAGCATGGGCCCGCGTGAGCAGGTTGGCCGTGGTCTCGATCAGGTCGTCGAAGTCGAGGCCCGCGCGGGCGCGCTTGCGGTCGGCGAAGTCGGCGAACATGACGTCGGCGAGCCGGAGGATGGCGGCGGAGCGTTCGAACAGGCGTGCAGCGTTAAACGCCGCACCGATCGCCTGTATGCGTCCGATCTCGCTTCCTTCAGGGGCGTCCTTGGTCTGGAAGAACAGGGCGGCGGCGGGCGCAGCTTTCAGGGCTTCCTGTGTGTAGGGGTCCCTCTTGCGCAGATCGCCCTTGTCGGTGAATGCGATCGTGGCGTAGGCGGCAAAGCGATCAGCGGCGGGCGCATCCGAGAGCGCATAGGCGATTGTCGCGGCGAGTTTTGCATCCATTGGTTTGAGGGTCGGGAGCTGGGCGAGAAGTTGCTGCAGCGGCTTGCGCGGCATGCCGGCGCCCATGGCGTGTTCGAGAATTTCCGCGGGCGATGCATCGGGCGCATCGAGACGAAGACGCAGCTTGTCGATAGCGTCGTCGATCCCGCCTGCCCGCGCGATATAGGCCTGAATGGCGGCGCGGCGCGGGAGAAGGGCGCGGATGATGTCGAGGCCTTTGCCGCCTCCGGCTTCGGCAGCGATGCGGGCGGCATCCATGAGCGCGGCATCGCCCCGCACCACGCGGCGGCCCATGGCGCGGAAGGACAGGTCCCAGAGGTCGGCGACGACGGCGTCGTCGAGTTCGGAGAAGCCCGGGGGCAGGTGGGCCTCGAGCGGGAAGCGGCGCAGGACCCGGCCGCAGAAGGCGTGGATGGTTTCGATGCGCAGGCCGCCGGGTGTTTCGAGCGCTTTTGCAAAGAGCTCGCGTGCGCGGCCGATGTCGTCGGGCCCATAGGCGGAGATATCGCGGCCTTCGAGGTCGGAGAGTTGCTTCGTGAGCTGGCCCGCATCCATGACGCACCAGCCGCCGAGGCGGTCGAACAGGCGCGCCTGCATCTCGCTGGCGGCGGCCTTGGTGTAGGTGACGCACAGAATGGTATCCGGCTCGGCGCCGCGCAGCAGGAGGCGCGCGACGCGGTCGATCAGGACTTTTGTCTTGCCCGAGCCGGCATTGGCTTCGACCCAGGCGGAATGGTCCGGCAGGGCGGCGAGCGCCTGGCCCTGCGTGGCGGCGGCGTATTCGGGCGATTCCATCGGGTTTCTGGCATCGCGAGGCGTCATTCCTCGCCCCCCTCGTCGGCGGACCATTCGGCGCGGCGCGCCAGGCGGTCATAGTCGGAGACGGTCCAGATGAATTCGACGCGCGGCTTTGAATAGTAGGCTTGCGTCGGCCTCGCATATTGTTCGATCAGGGCCTTGAGGCCTTCGAGTGCGTCTTCGGCAATCTGCGCCGTCGTGCCGTTCCTGAAGGCGAGCGGCTGGCCGTTGTCATCCTTCGCTGTCTCGGCGCTCATCGACATCCGGAAATAGATCAGCTCCGAAGCTGGTGCAGGGCCGATCGGGCCGAAAGGCGCGCGGGCTGCGATGGCAGCTTCGAGGGCGAGTTGCGGTTCGAGCCCCGACTCCACCTGGGCGGCCTTCTTGGGCTGGCCGGTCTTGAAGTCGATGATGGCGAGGGTGCCGTCGGAGAGTTGTTCGATGCGGTCGGCGGTGGCTTCGAGTTTCACCGGCCCGATCGAGGTATCGAAGCTGATCTCGGCCTTCTGCTCGATGGCGGCACGGATCCGGCGTGGCGCGCGATCGGCGAGCCAGCGGACGTAGGCGGCCCCTGCGCGGCGCCAGAGGGGGGCTTCGAGCTTCACGAGTTCGGGTGCTGCACCGGCAGCCTGCAGGCCTTCCTCGATCAGCGGCCCGATGGCGGCTTCGTTGTCGCTGTCCTCGAAGGTCTCGATTGCGGCGTGCACGGCTGTTCCGCGCTCGCGCGCATCGACATCTTCGCCCACCCCGCGCAGGGGTTTGAGACCGAGGACGCGGCGGGCGTAGTCAGCGTAAGGGTCCCGGATCAGGGTTGCGACGCGGCTCGGCGAGAAGCTCGCAAGCGCGCGGTCAGCCACCGGCGGCATTGGCGCGGGCGGTTTTGCCGACATCACCTTGCCCGGCCTGCGCATTTCGCGCGCCCACACGATGGGGTCGGCGCTGGCGGCGGGTCTCAAGGCCTCATCCGCCGCTGCGCGTCCGCCCAGCCCGCCGGCAGCAAGCGTGCGCAGGCGCCAGAGCCAGCGCGAGGCGACGGCAGGCTTGTCGTCGACGCGGCGGGCGCGCAGCAGGATGACGTCCGGCGCATTGGCCATCTGCGAGAAGTCGTGCGCCGAGAGGCCGATGCGTTCGTCGGGATCGGGCAGGGCGAGGCGCTTGCGCAGCGTGCGGTTGAGGAAGGCATCGGCTGCGGCTGCGCGCGGCCAGGCGCCTTCATTGAGGCTTGCGAGGATCATGCGGTCGCGGCGCTGCAGGCGCGCTTCCAGCGGGCCGAAGATCGCGATGCGGGGGTGTTCGGGCGCATCGGGTGCGGCGACCATGCGGTGCATGACGGACTCGGCGAAATCCGGGAAGGCGCCGGCCTGCATCCTGCCCATCGCGGTCGAGAGTTGCGCGAGATTATCGATAAACTGTGCAGCCATCGCGCCGGCCTTGCCGGACCAGATGCGCGCGCCTTCCACCGTTGGCGTGGCGCACAGCGCCTCGGCGAGGCGCGCGAGGGACTCGGCGGCAGCTGCGCCATCGATCATCTCGTCGGTGAAAGGCGGGTTGGCCAGGTAGTGCAGCTGGTCGAGTTCAGTGATCAGCTTTGCCGCCTCGGCCTGCGGACGTTCAAGCGTGTCGAGGCGTCTTGCCAGCGCCTCGAGGCTTGGCGATCGTGGAGGGTCACGCAGTGTGGCGCGCTCCATCGCGCTGACGATGGCGCGACAGGCATCCCGGTCGCGGCCGAGCAGGACGCATTCGTGCTTGAGCACGGCGAGCAGCAGGACCGGGTCGGCGGGCTTTGCGATCCAGCGCGAGAGGATGAGGAGAAGGCTGCCTGGCGCCGTGCGTGAGAGGGGGATGCCGGCGGATGGGGCGATGTCGATGCCCCAGCGTTCGAGTATGGCGGCTGTGCGTCGCGCGAGGGAGGCTTCCGGCGTGACGAGCGCGGCTGTCAGGTTCGGCGTCTCGAGCGTCTCGCGAAGCAGCAGGGCGGCAACCAGCGCCTCCTCGCTTTCGTCCTCGGCCTCGACAAGCGAGAGGCCCTGGAGGGCTTCGCGCACCAGATCCTGCGGCTGCGAGGGTGCAGCCAGCGCGGCAAGGCGATCGTTCCAGTCGCGGGTGGCGATCGCGGGCGCGAGTGCTTCGTTGATGAGCCTGCGGCGGGCGCGTTGGCGCTGCTTCTCCGGCGCGACGGGCCAGGGCTGAAGGGTCTGTGGCTTGAGGCCCAGCCATGCGAGCGTTGCGCCGAGCGTATGCTGCGGGTGGCTTGCCGCATCGGCGACATTGCCCCAGCCGGCGTCGTCAAGATCAGGGTCAACGCCGGGAAAGACGATGAGCCCCTTCGGCAGTTTGAGGACAGCCTGCATCAGGTGGCGGGTTGCAGCGCCGGCCCCTGTCGAGCCGGCGATCACGACCGGATGCTCTGGCGGATTTCGTGCCCAGCGGGCGGCAAGCGCTTCGGCGGCGCCAAGCCGGCGGACCTGCGGATCGCAATAGCCGATCTCGGACAGGTGCTGCGGCCATGCCTTCATCACGATGTCGAGGAAGTCGGCGGAGACCTGCCAGTGCTGGGCAAGTTGTGGCGCGAGCTCGCCGGCCAGGGATTCCAGCCTCGTCCAGTCGACGCCGCCGACCATGGAGGCCTGGTCAATCAGGGCGCCGAGTTCATCGGCGGCGGCGAGCAGTGAGGCTGGCGGCAGGCTCTCGCCATCGACCTTCATGCGCCATGCCTGGATCAGCCGTGCAAGTGCGCCACGGCGTTGTGCGGGCGAGAGTGCAGGCGGCAGGTCGAGTGCGTCGGGGCCGAAGGCTGCAAGGCCGTCTTCTTCCTCGATGTCGCCGAGCGGGCGGATTTCGGGGGTGAGCAGCGTGTCGCCCATCGCATGGTAGAGCGACAGGGCGAGCCCGCGTGCGGCGCGCTGGTTGGGCGTGAAGATCAGGGCGTCCGCGAGAATTTCGGGATTGTCCCTTGCGCCTGTCGCGGCGACGAGGCCGCGCGCGAGTTCATCCAGAAAGGCGGATGAGGGCGGGAGGTTGAAGACCGTTTGCCCTCCGGCAAAAAGCGAGGCGGCGCTCACGCCCCTTGTCCCATCAGATTGAGCCTCGCCTCGGCCTCCTCGCGCCCTGCGGGGTCGCCGACATGCATCCAGAACGGGCTCATCACTGTGCCGAACAGGCGCCCGCGTGACGCAAAAGCGTTCCAGTAGACGTTGGCTGAAAACGGTGTTGGCGCGTAGCTGCGCAGAAGGTCGGCGCGGGTGATGTGCGTGCCGGCGAAGACATAGGGCGCTGTGGCGCGCTCGCCGCGGCGTTCGACCTGGCCGTCGGAGGCGAGGTAGAAATCGCCGGGGCCGCGGAAGCCGAGTGTGTTTTCCATGGGCGCGAGCAGGAGCAGGGCGTCCATCCGTGCGGGATCGTAGGCTGCAGCCATGTCGCTGAAGGTTGTGTCGCCTGCGGTTGCCCAGGTGACGTCGGTGTTGATGACGAAGAAGGGATCATCCCCCAGCAGCGGCAGCGCCTTGATCACGCCGCCGCCGGTCTCCAGCACTTCCTCGCGCTCGTCGGAGATGATGATCCCGATGTCGGTGCGCCGGGTTATGTGTGCGGCCAGCATGTCCGGGAAGTAGTGCACGTTGACGATCGCGCGCGTGACGCCCTGCGCCGCCAGCTTGTCGAGGACGCGATCAATGAGTGTGCGCCCTGCGACCTCGATCAGCGGCTTGGGCCGCGTGTCGGTGAGCGGCTTCATGCGCGTGCCGAGGCCGGCGGCAAGCAGCATGGCGGTTGTGATCTTCATGCAGCGACCAGCAGGTGCGGTGCGACAGCGGTGACGAAGTCGCGCGCTTCCGACAGCGCAGGATGGCTGAGCGTGTCGTTGAGCAGGCCGCGCAGGCGGGGCTGGAACTCGTCATAGCGGGGTTTCCTGTCGCGTGTGACGAGGCGGGCGAAGATCCCCATGATGCGCATGACGTTCATGGCGCCAAGGACGGCAAGGCGTTCGTCGTAGGCGGCGCGGGTTGTGCCCACGCCATCGAGATAGGCGCAGCTTGCCGCTTCGCGCGCTTCGGGGGAGACGTCGCGGCGTGCATCGTGCAGCAGCATCGACATGTCCCATTCGCCCCAGCCGACGACGGCATCCTGGAAGTCGAGCAGGCCGACGCGGGCGAGCCCCTCGCGCTGTGGCAGCCAGAGCAGGTTTTCTGCGTGGGTGTCGCGCAGGATGAGGGCGCGGGGGTAGTCTTCCGTCCTGCCGATCAGGTTCTCGCGCAAGCGCTCCCAGCGCAGGCGGGTCTGTTCGCTGATGCGCATGGCGAGATCGCGCTGTGGCATCCATTCGATGAACAGGTCGAGATTTGCCGACAGGGCGAGGTGATCATAGCTGAGCACCGGCCACTCCCCGTCGCGATAGGGCAGGACGGCGGGTGGCGGCTCACGGTGAACGGCGGCGAGCGTCTCGCCTGCGGCCGTATAGAGCGCGATCTCCTCGCCGCCGCGGCGGATGACGTCGGCGAAGAGGTCGTCGCCAAGGTCCTCGAGCAGGGCAAGGCCGCGCACGAGGTCGTAGTCGAACAGTTGCGGCGCCGAGAGGCCCAGCCTGGCAAGGTGGCTTGCGACGGCCGCGAAGGCTTCGATGCGCGAGGCGGCGAGACGCGAGACCGCGTTCCAGCCGAGCCTGATGCGTTCCTCGTCACTCGCTTCGGGCGGGCAGGGCTGGGATTCGAGTGGCGGGGCGTCCATCAGCATGGCCGTCTCGGTCTTGCGGCGCAGGCGTTCATAGCGGCGCGTGGAGGCGTCGGCGTTGAGGGGCGTGCGGGCAGCCTCGCCCCAGCCGATCGCGTCCAGGAACTCCTGGATTTCGCTTGCACGCAGGTTGTTATTCATGGGGTTGGGCGCCAGTCGCCATCGAGCCGGGAGCTCCAGTCATCAAGGTCCGCAAGCCGGGCGATTCGCCCCTCGCCTGCGAAGGATAGCCGAACTTCCAGCCGTAGGGATGGAAGATACGGGCCCAGCCTTTCGGGCCATTCGATGAGGCAGAGCCCATCCACAGCTTCCTCCATGCCAAGCTCGCGGGCCTCACGCGGGTCGTTCAGCCGGTAGAGGTCGAAATGCCAGATCGCCAGGCTGGGCGTCGGGTAGGTCTGGACCAGGGTGAAGGTCGGGCTGGGTGTTTCGGTTTCCGGGCCCGCAAGCCGCCTTATCAGCGCGCGTGCGAGCGTGGTCTTGCCGGCGCCGAGATCGCCGTGGAGCGCGATGACGTCGCCCGGGCGGGCATGAGCGGCCAGCCGCTCGCCGAGGGCTGCGGTGTCGGCCTCGCCGGGGAGCGGCAGGGAAAGGGTGCGGATCGGCATGTCCGGCGCTCTACCATGCCTGTTTTCGTGGAGCGACCATGCTATGAGGCCTGGCATCAGGTCGAGGGACGAAGGCATGTCAGGCGCCCCACAGCGCGTTGTGATCATCGGCGCGGGCCAGGCGGGCGGGCAGGCGGCCTATTCGTTGCGACTTGGAGGCTTTACCGGCGCGATCACGCTGGTTGGCGATGAGCCGGCGCCTCCCTATCAGCGGCCGCCCTTGTCGAAGGCCTATCTGAAGGGCGAGCTGGAGGCTGAGCGGCTTTTCCTGAAGCCGGTCGACTATTACGCGGAGCATGATGTTGACATCATAACGGGCGATGCGGCGAGCGCGATCCGTCTTGGCGATCATGAGGTGACGCTTGCAGGTGGGCGCACACTCGCCTGGGACAGGCTTGTCATCGCAACCGGTGCGCGTCCGCGAAAGCTCGCGCTTCCGGGTGCGGACCTTCAGGGCGTCAGCGAATTGCGGACGCTTGCTGATGTCGACCGGATCAGACAGGCAGCTGTCGCAGGCGCCCGGCTGGTGGTGGTGGGCGCAGGTTATATCGGGCTTGAGGCTGCAGCTGTTGGCGCGCAGCTTGGCATGAAGGTGACGGTGCTTGAGGCCCTGCCACAGGTGTTGTCGCGTGTTGCCGGGCCCGAGATCGGTGCGTTCTACACGCGCATCCATCGCGAGGCCGGGACGGATGTCCGCCTTGGTGTCCGGATTGAGGGGTTTGAGGGGATCGGTTCGGTTTCGGGTGTCCGGCTGGCAGGCGGGGAGATCGTGCCTGCCGATTTCGTGCTGGTGGGTGTTGGCGTGCTGCCCAACCTGGAACTGGCCCGTGAGGCGGGGCTGGTGTGCGGCAATGGCATCGTCGTGGACGCGGCGATGCGGACGAGCCATCCCGACGTGTTCGCTGTGGGCGACGTGGCGTGGCGTCCGCTGGTCCATTACGGCCGGGAGGGTCGTCTGGAATCGGTCCATAATGCGATCGAGGGTGGGAAGCTTGCGGCTGCGGCCATAATGGGTCTTCCCCCGCCGCCGATCGAGGTTCCCTGGTTCTGGTCTGACCAGTTCGATCTCAAGCTGCAGACGGTGGGGCTGTGGACGGGTGCGGACGAGACGGTTGTGCGCGGGGACCCTGGAACACGTGCTTTCGCGGTGTTTTACCTTAAGGAAGGCAGGGTGATTGCGGTGGATGCGGTCAATTCCCCTCCCGAGTTTGTTGTCGGAAAGAAGCTGGTTGCGGCGAAAGCGAAGGTTGCGCCCGGCGAACTAGTGGATAAATCCATCTCCATGAAGGACATCGGCGCGCGCGCGTCGGGTTAGTGGCCGTAAGCGACGTCAAGGAAGCCCATGCCGAAGATCACCTATGTGGACGCGTCCGGAACCGAGCGGACTGTCGAGGGCAAGACCGGCATGACGGTCATGGAGACGGCCATCAAGCACAACGTGCCGGGCATTGACGCTGATTGCGGCGGCGCCTGTGCGTGCGCGACCTGCCATGTCTATGTCGACGCGGCTTTCAGCGACAAGGTCGGCAAGCCGTCGGCGATGGAGCAGTCCATGCTCGATTTCGCAGAGAATGTGAAAGAGAACTCGCGGCTCTCGTGCCAGATCAAGATCCGTGACGATCTTGATGGGCTCAAGGTGACGACGCCGGAAAGCCAGCACTAGTACCCGCTTCACGTCCCGCTGAGCCGTCGTCGGCGAGCGTAGCCGCGCCTCCAGCGCCGACCGCTCCTTCGGCTTAAGCCGCGCTTTTCTTGCTTCGGGTATCATCCCGATTTTGAACCGCGGCTCTCGCTTCAACGAAAGCGGGTACCAGGTCCAAAGCCAGGTCATCAAGAACAGACATTGTCGGCAGCTGCTTTGGTCGATGGCCAGGCCTGCCCGTTCCTCGACGCCCTTTTCATCGCCCGACGACCTTCTTCACCACCTCAGGTTCTGCTTCGATTACCCGAAGATAGAGCTGGGCTGTCCGCTCCGGCATCTTGCGGTTCTGCTCCCAGTCACGCAGCGTGGCCGCGCTCAGTCCATAGGTCGATGCAAAGACCGCCTGTGACAGGCCGGTCTTCATACGAACGGCCTTCACGTCGACGGGCTTGTGCTCGACCATTCCACGTACGTCTTCACCACGAATGTGCGCGTGAACTTCCTTGAGGGCGGCCAGTGCGCGTTGGCCAGGCGTCGGCCTTTTCTTTGCTTTCCTGCTCATGGCTCTTTTCCTTTTCCTTCAATCGCCGCCTTGATGGCGGTGATTTCGTTGGCCAGAGCCTTGGCTTCGGCCTTCGAAATGTTGTCCTTCTCGTTCTTCGCGAACACGATCAGCAGAAATACCCGTGCATCGCCAGTAAAGTTACCGGTGAGGACGCGGTATCCGCCTCTCTTGCCTTCGCCCTCGCGGGCGATACGTACTTTGCGAACACCGCTGCCAATTTCCTTCCCCGCGGTCGGGTTCGCTGCGATATAGTCCACGATGCGCACGCGGTCGTGGTTCATCGAGGCCAGCGCCACTTTCGCCAGACACGCCGGGCTGTGGTTCCGGCGCGATCGTATTGTCATCGTTTCTCCTGCTATCGGCATCATGCCGATCTCAGGCAGAAATTCCACCTAACCCCGTGTGCAGATTTCCCGATCCACCTCTGTCAGAGATGGATCGGTTTCTCTGAACGGGTTCCGGGGGCTGCAAAGCTGGATATGCATCGCGGTTGTTCTGCAGGCGGTCTTGAACCAGCTCTTTTTTTCGGATTGCCGGCCGCGATCACTGTCGGCTGCAGCCTCAGCACCGGCTTGTCCCGCAGCGCCGATGGCAAGGCGACCAGCCCTCAGCGCTCGCCGCGCTCGCATGCGCGCAAGCACAATGTGCGCGTGAGACCGGGCCACACCTGTCCGGGACTGATGGGACCATTGTCGTATGGGGGGCTGGGATTTCCTGTGTCACGCTGGTCGTCGTCACAGCTGTTGGCGCCTGTCAGACGCGAACGACCAGCTCCGAGTATGCCTGAAGCGTCTCATCTGCGGTATAGAAAATGGCGGGCTCGGTCATGGCCTGGGCTATGAGCAGCCGGTCAAACGGATCGCGATGAAGGGGGGCAAGCTGGGCGACCCTCAGCGCAGCAGCCGATCGGACTGGCAATTCCGCAAACCCGCTTTCCAGTGCAGCATGCACAATTGCGTCAGGAGCGACCTGGAAGTCAGCGCGGCCCAGGGCATGCTTTATCGCTATTTCCCAGATGCTGGCTGCGCTGAACAACACCTCATGCTGAGGATCCTCGAGAACGGAGCGCGCTGAGCTGGTCAATCGGGTGGGTTCAATCAACGCCCACAGCAGGACATGGGTGTCGAGGAGCAAGCGCACTCACGGACCCTCAAAGTCATCAAGCACACTGTCCGGCAAAGGCGCGTCAAAATCCGCTGGGACGATCGCCCGTCCCGCCAGCAGGCCCAGGCGTCGCTTCGGCCGCTTTTCGGGTGAAGCGAGCGGCACAAGCCTGGCCAGAGGCTTTCCGGCCTTGGCGATGATTATCTCCTCTCCTGCTGCTGCAGCATCGACAAGCCTGGAAAAGTGGGTCTTGGCGGCGTGAAGGTTCACCGTTGTCATCGCGACCTCCTGTGGACTAAGCTTAGTCCAGTGCTGGATCCAACTCAAGTCGGCCGCCAGGAGCGGCATCCGAAACACCGCCGCTTCCTCGCTGTCCGTACTTCCGCCGGAGGCGCCGAAGCGCCGCGCCCCGGCATGAGGTGGCGTGAAGAGGATGCTGACCAGTTGCTGCATGAACGCGCCTGACAGTGGCGCGCCTGCCACGGCGCCGCGCGTTCACACGCGCTTGACGCCATACGCCGCATCGAGCTTGTCCATGACGGCAAGGCCGCGCTCAGCATCGCCCCGGGCGGCGCGTGTGCGGAACCGGAGTTCGACGTCAAACTCGGCGATTGCACGTGTGGAAAATTCCTCGAACAGCTTGTTGAGGCTTATCCCGCGATGCGCTGCGAGCGCGCGCAGGCGTTCATGCTGGTCCTCAGGCAATCGGATGGTGAGCGTGCTCATCGTGTTCGTCTCCAATCAGGATGATCGCCCGCGGTGCAGATTTTGAGAGAGGGAAACGCGATCTCGCCGCGTTCGAAATCCCGGATATTGGCTGTGATGATCGCCTGTGCCCCGCTGGCGATGGCAAGCTCGAAGATGTGGTTGTCACCCCAGACTGGCAGGTTGGGCCGCCAGAGGAAATACATCGGCGTCCATTCACTTACGCTCAGCAAGGCGTCGAACACGTCCTCCCGCTTGCTGCGGCTGGCCGGGGCCGCTTCGAACAGGTCTGCACGGCTCAGAACAGCTTCGTACTCCGAAAAAAGTGCGTTGCCGAAAACAGAAACGAGGTCCATGTTAAGCGCTATCCGGAGTATGACGCGCCTTCGGCGTTCATCAATGCCGAAGTCAAGATCTTGGTGTCGATGACGACGCGCTCCCTTATCATACCCTGAAAGCACGGGCGCGGTCATAATGCCAGCCATCTCGATCGAGCTCAGCGGTGTCCGACGGCGCCGGGGAAGCGCGGTCTGCGCAAACCCTGTTCCCCCTGGCGTTGGCCACGGTTCTGGTCGGGGGGCCTTGCAATGCGCCTCTCGATCCGCCTCTCAAATGGATGGCCCTGCGCGCGCGTCCAGGCCCGCGTCACCTGATGGCCGAGCGATTGACGCCCTCGCCAGAGCTCAGGCGATCGCACGGCAGTCCTTCCCTGTGCGCGTGAGCAAGCCCACGCTGCGCGTGGCTTTATTGGGCGATGGGCCAGGGCTGAACGCGCGACCGAGGTCGGAAGCTGAGGCGCTGTTACCTCGGGCGCGCCTGACCGCCGAGCCCGCCAGGCCGTGAGCCTGAGCGGCAAACCCCGAGGCCGGCCCCGGTGGGCGTTGTGGACGCTCGTGCTGGCGCTTTTGATCTTCATGGCATGGTTCGCGCTGATCGGCCCCCTGCCGGCCGTGCCGCAGTTCGGCGCGTGGAGCGACAAGGCGCTTCATGTGGGTGCGTTCGGCCTGCTTGCCATGCTGGTTGCGCTGCCTCGCCCGGCGCCTCGCGCGCTGCTGGTGCTGGTGCTGTGTGCCGGGGTTGTGGAGCTGGTCCAGCTCGCATTCCCGTTGCGCGAGGCGAGCCTCGCCGATCTTGCCGCGAGCCTTGTTGGGGTGGTCGCAGGCTGGGCGACCGGCGCGGCGGCTCGGATGATCATCGGCGTTATTGGGCGGGCCTTCCAATCCACTTTCCATGTTCACTAGCTGGCGCTGAACCATGTGCGGGCTGAACGGCATCTTCTTCTGCAACGTCACTGCCGGCGCGTCGGACCAGCGCGATTTGTTGGGCGAGTGGTTCATGCCTGCGCCGCCGCTTCGGCGATCAAACGCACGGCACACCTTGCCTGCGCGCGCGTACAGGCACACGCGGCACCCGACATCATCGAGCTGGCCCGGCAGTACGGCCGTTATGACTATCGGAAGATAGCAGCGCTGCTGCGGTCGACGGCTGGCTGGGTCGTAAACGACAAGCGGGTTGAGCGGATCTGGCGCCAGGGGGGTTGAAGGTCCCTCAGAAGCAGCCAAAACGCAGCCGTTTATGGCTCAATGATGGATGTGGTTGACGCGGACGACCGGCAGGGTGGTGCGTGGACAAGCGATGATGATGAATCGTCCCGTGTCGCCTCAGAAGACATTGACGAGATCAGCGCTCACCCGCGCCCGGAAGTCGTGCGCGCGCGCGAGCCCACGATAATCATGCACCTCGGCGGGATAACCGAGGAGCCGCGTACACGCATCCTGCACGCGCATGAGATCGAACAGCGAGAAGCGATCGTCGCCGGGTTCGATCAGCAGATCGACGTCGCTTTCTGCCGATGCATGGTCTCGTGCGACGGAGCCGTAGAGGAAAAGACGTGCAACACCGAGGCGAGCAAGGCTCGCGCGGTTGTCCCTTAGAAGCTGAAGGGCTTGATCGCGGCGCATCTCTTCAAGGTGGCAGGAAAAGCGAGCGCCGTCACGGCGGCGGTTTCAGGCGCCCACCGAGATGTGCGCAGGCGCCGGCCTTCTGCGTCTGGCGGTTTGCATGCGGTGGGCCGGGCGGGGTAGGCCTGCTCGCCTGCGTGAACCCGCCACCCCATCCGCGCCCTGCTGCGGCGATGGTGACAGCACAGGCTTGAACGTGCCGAAAAAGGTGGCATATTGCCACCTCGGGGAGATGCTCATGGCCCAGTCTATCAAAATCCCGGAAGAGGAAATGGAGCTGCTGCGCAGGGAAGCGAGGCTCGCCTCCCGCTCGATCGCCGGCCAGGTCACGCACTGGCTGCGGATCGGCCGTTCCATAGAGCGTGCGCCGGACTTCAACTACGCCCACATCCGCGAAGCGCTTCAGGCCGGCCGCAGCCCGGACGCGCTGACCAGCGAGGAACAGGCTGTCTATGTCGATGAACTCATGGATATCGCTGCTGCGGAAACACCTGAACAGGCCGTATTTTACGCCGGTCGGCGCAAGGCAGGTCTCGGCGTGGGCGCCGACAAGGCGGATAAGATCGTCAGGCAGAAGAAGTCCGGTCGGGCATGACCTCGCCGGCGCCGCGGCCGACGCTGTTTCTGATCGCGGGTCCGAATGGCGCCGGCAAATCGACTTTCTACGAAGCCGTCTTAAGGCCGCGCGTCCAAGCGCCCTTCATCAATGCCGACATCATTCAGCGCGATGAACTGAAGGACGCTTCCGTCGAGGCGGCCTATGAGGCGGCGAACATCGCGTCGGCGCGCCGCGATGACTGTCTGCGATCGGGCCGCAGCTTCGTTACCGAAACCGTGTTTTCGCATCCTTCCAAACTCGAGATGCTGGGCGCCGCCCGGAGGGCGGGGTTCCGGATCGTCATCTTCCACCTCCATCTTGGTTCTGCCGATCTCGCCGTCGCGCGCGTGGCGGCGCGTGTCGAAGAGGGCGGACATCTTGTTCCCGAGAACAAGATCCGGGAAAGGTACGCGCGCAATCAACAGCTGATCCATGATGCAATCCTCCTGGCCGACAAAGGCGCGGTCTATGACGCTTCGCGGCTTAACCAGGCGCCGCGTCTGCTGGCGAAAACCAGCCTGGGCCAGGCGGACTGGGTTGCGCAGGATCTCCCCGAATGGTTTCTACGCCTCTACACGGAGCTGTCTGGCGGGGCGTCCGGCCTCTGAGAAGGGCGTGCAGGGAGCGGGATACCTGCACCGCTACATCGCAGAAACAGCGCCCGCCAGCGCGAAGTCCCGGCCCTTGAACAGGATCGCAGCGCTTGTTTCCTGCGCCAGCGCGAACACAAAGCAGTCGCCAAAGTTCAGTTGTGCGGGGTGGCCCGTGCCCT
>Ga0247832_1002168_pt1 | contig 31142 bp, 31 predicted proteins | sample LaCruzMarch2015__10_FD_192407 | JGI IMG/M metagenome (GOLD analysis project Ga0247832, IMG submission 192407) | Freshwater microbial communities from meromictic Lake La Cruz, Castile-La Mancha, Spain - LaCruzMarch2015_4m | ecosystem: Environmental > Aquatic > Freshwater > Lake | place: Spain... | reverse complement strand
CGAGGGCGCGGTGATTGTATTGGACGTTCACAATACCCCGAATTTGACGTATTTGTTCCAGGGCCAGGTCGGCGCTTATTTGATTATTATCGTAACCGACCAAATACATATTCCAATCAATCGCAATAGGCTTGATCCACAGCACCATGCTTCCGGTGCGGTTGAGTGCCTCCATGTTTGTCGGATTGGTGCCATCGGTTTGAATAATCAATTCACCCGCTTTGATGCTGCTTGGGGTATTGCCGTCAGAAGTGGCGGCATTATTAGCCGAATAAGTTTGTGCAAACAAAGGCAGGCTGATGCCCCAAAGCAATACAAGTACAAAATTTCTCATGGGTTAAAAATCAAAAAGGCAAAAAACGTGGTTTAGAAGCTACAATAGGTCGATGTTTCAATTAAAATTCAAAGAAAAAGGAAATAATCCTGATCCCCAAAAAGGTGAAGCTTGAATTTGCGCTATTTTGCGCTATTTCTCAAACTTTGTTGCAATTGGGCAAAATAAGCCGGTGCTGCGCGGAGCCTGCTGCCGTACCAAGAGAAGTAGGTGCCATCTACCAGTAAAATGGTTGCCTTGGGACAAAGTTCCTGAAAATCGGCCAGGTGTTTGGGGGCAAAAGGGTAGGGTTCGGAGGATAACAATAATACTTCTGGTTGCAAGGCTTCCATGGTTTCGAGGCTGATTTCCGGGTAACGGGTCTGATCGCCAAATACATTTTCGAAGCCCGCTTTTTCCAACATTGCATCAATAAATGTGCCTCCACCGGCTACCATAAACGGTTTGCGCCATATAAAGTACGCCGCGCGCTTCCGTTGGGTTGGGTTGGGTACCGAAAGTATTGCAAATGCTTGTTGAATTTCAGCCACCAAGTTTTCCGCCTGTTTGCGCCGATCAGTGATTGCACCAATGCCGAGTATCATTGCGCAGGCATCTTCGAGGGTAACAATATCGCTCATCCATACGGGATACCGCTCCATTAAAGCCAAAACTTGGGTTTGCTCGTTTTCTTCTTTGTTTCCCAGGATTAAATCAGGTTGAAGAGCCTCAATCGTCTTTAAGTTCAATGTTTTTGTACCGCCTACTGTTTTTTTAGTGTGTAACCATTCTTTTGGGTCGGTGCAAAACTTGGTAATCCCAAGTACCTGTTCGGATAAATCAAGGGCATGCAGCAGTTCGGTTTGAGAGGGCACCAGGGAAATAATCCGTTGTGGTGGAAAATGCGGGAGTTCAATCTTGCGGTGCATTTGATCCAAAAACATCATAACACGGCGCGTTGTCGGATCGATTCATATAAGAGAATACCTGCTGCAACGCTCACATTGAGGGAATCAAAATCGGTTGCTTGCGGAATCTTCACCACCTGGTCCGACATTTTGATGAGTTTGGGATGTACGCCAACCCCTTCCGAGCCCATCAAAATGGCAGTGGGCAAGGTAAAATCTACCTCATAGGTTGGGTATGCCTGGGCGGTCAATGCTGTTGCAACAATTTGAATACCAGCCTGTTGCAGCCATTCTAAGGTAGAAAAGAGGCTGCGCACACGACAAATACGTACACGTGCGAGCGCGCCTGCGGAGGATTTCATGGCATCTTCGTTGGCCGGAGCCGATCCTGCCTGGGGTACAATAATGGCATGCACGCCCATACATTCGGCCGAGCGGCAGATGGCCCCAAAATTGCGCACATCGCTTACACTGTCCAGCATCAACAGCAATGGAATTTGACCTTGCTCAAAAACCAGGGGCAAGATATCTTCAATCGACTGAAAATCAACGAGTGCCAGGTAAGCCGCTACGCCTTGGTGGTTACCTCCCGCCAGTTTGTTGAGTTTTTCTTTGGGCACCACTTGCAATGGAATGCCGTATTCCTTGGCAAGATGCCGAATTTCCTTTTCCAATTCGCCGCGTACACCTTGCTGAAAAAACAATTTTTCTACTGCTTTGCCGGCGCGAATTGCTTCGACTACCGGATGGTGGCCATATATTAAATTAGACATATTTGAGTGGTTTAGCGTTTCTGAACACCTTCGAGAAACGGAACAAAACGGCAAGCTTCCAACACTTCAGTCTGATAGGACCCGGCTGCCAACCTTTTAATATGGTGCATATATTGTACCGATTCGCCGACTGGTATTACCAAACTTCCTCCAATCATCAACTGGGTTTTCAGGGCATCCGGGATGACAGGCGCGCCGGCAGTAACGATAATTTTGTCATAAGGGGCAAAATCAGCCAAGCCTTTTGTGCCGTCGCCAAAGAAACATTGAATCGTTTTAAATCCCATCTTTTGGAGCAGGTCTTTGGATGCCAGGTGTAAGTCTTCCTGTCGTTCGATGGTGTACACTCGTGCGCCGAGTGCGGCCAAAATAGCGGCCTGGTAGCCCGAACCTGTGCCAATTTCGAGGATGCGGTCGTTTGCGTGCACATCCAGCAGCATGGTTTGATAAGCCACCGTGAAAGGCTGCGAAATGGTTTGTTCGTTACCTATTGGGAAGGCTTTATCCTCATAAGCATGCTCGGCAAAGGCATTATCGAGGAAAAAATGGCGTGGCACAGCCAACAAAGCCGCCAAAACAGCTTCATCAGAAATGCCTCGTTTACGCAGCGTATCGACCAATCGTTTGCGCAAGCCTTTATGTCGGTAAGAATCTGTCAACTTTTATGTGTTTTTTTTAATATCCGCACAAAACTACGCTTATGAACTAATACATTTGCCCAAAATGTTGTGCAAATCGTAAGTGATTTTTAAAGGAACAATATTTGCAGCATGTCCAAATCTCATCTTCAAATCATAACGCATATTTAAAACATGGCTATTCCTATCAAATTCGGTACCGATGGTTGGCGCGCAATCATTGCCGACGACTACACGGTTGAAAACGTGATGCGGGTCGCAGAAGCGACTGCGCTCTTTATGAAAAAGCATAAAATGAAAAAAGCGGTGATCGGCTACGATTGCCGGTTTGGCGGTTTGCTGTTCACGGAAGTCACCGCACGGGTGCTCGGCGCACATGGCATCAAAAGCCATATCGGTGTCGGGTTTGTAAGTACACCGATGGTTTCCCTGGGTGTAGTTAAACTGAAAGCGGATTTAGGTATTGTTATTACCGCCAGCCACAACCCGCCTTCTTACAATGGTTATAAACTGAAAGCGGCTTACGGTGGCCCAATGATTCCGTCCGATATTGCCGAGGTTGAAACCTTTATTCCGGAAGTTTGCTCGATCACCAATTTGCCATCCATTTACGATTTGGTACAAAAGAAATTGGTTGTAGATGCAGATTTGGAGAAATTGTATTTGCAACATGCGCGTAAAAGTTTTGACTTAAAACTGATGAAAGGCGCAGGTATTAAATTGGCTTACGACGCGATGTATGGCGCTGGACAGCGTGCCGTGAAAGCGTTATTGCCCCGTTCTATCTTTTTGCATTGCGATTGGAACCCGGGTATGCACGGACAGGCGCCAGAGCCTATCCACCGCAATTTGCTGGAATTGAGCAATTTGATCAAAAAGAACCCGAAAATTGATGCAGGCTTGGCCACCGATGGCGATGCCGACCGGATTGGTATGTACGATGAGGAAGGAAACTTCATTGATAGCCATCACCTGCTCCTTATTTTGTTGTTGTACCTCTACAAGTACAAAAACATGCGCGGAAAAGTCGTATTTACGTTTTCTGTGACCGATAAATTGAAGAAAATGGCCGAGAAATTTGGTCTGCCTTACGAAATCACGAAAGTAGGCTTCAAATATATCGCCGAAATCATGACCAAAGAAGATGTGTTGGTAGGCGGTGAAGAGTCGGGTGGTTTGGCCGTAAAAGGCCATATTCCGGAGCGCGATGGTATCTGGATGGGCTTGCTGGTGATGGAGTTTATGGCGGCTTCTGGCAAAACAGTAAAAGGTTTGGTACAGGAAGTGTACGACGAAGTGGGTGCGTTTGCCTTTGACCGCGACGATTTACATATCACGGAGGAGCAAAAACAAGCGGTCATTGCTGCTTGTAAGGCCAAAAAATATACGGCATTTGGCGACTATAAAATTCAGGGAATGGAAGATCTGGATGGCTGGAAATTCCTCTTGGGCAATGATAACTGGGTAATGATTCGGGCATCTGGAACCGAGCCGGTGCTTCGGGTGTATGCGCAAGCGGCAACGCTGGCAGACACGCGGAAAATGTTGGACGCTGCAAAAGCTACTATTTTGTAAACAGCAGTATACTGATCGAAAGGCAGAGCGAAGGCTTATAAAGCAGTCGGATGGTCTCGCATTCATCCGTTGTTTAGTAGGTCTTCGCTCCACCTAGCGCTCAGTTTCCAATCAAAATTCTGTATAATCAACACTTTTTTCCAACATTAAGCAAAAACAAAGCCTCCTTTGAGCCCTTGCGACACAAAAGTAGGGGCTTTAGAGGGTAAAAGTTTTGCTTTTAAAAATTCTAAGGAATTTCTAACTTGGTTTTAAGGTGTTGTGCGATTGGAAATAAAAATTATGGTTTTATTTTATATTTTCTTCCAGCTGTGATGCCAGGCCAGTTGTCTGTTCTGAAAGGTGGTGCTGGAAAACCTTCCTGATTGTATAGATTGTTATCGCTGGCATCATCTGCCCAGCCATACCGTACCGCCAAGGGAACTGGTACATTTTCTTGAAATACAACGACATGGTTGTTTTCAATCCATGCCTTGGCATAGTAGAATTTTTGATCTGCGCCAGCAATTTCAAAGCCTCTCAGGTACCCGTATTTGTCTTTTGTCATCAAACCCGTTCCCTGGTTGCTAAAGGATAAAATGGCTCGATTTCCGTCCACCGTCATCGCATTTAAGGTAGGGCCTTGACAAACGGTTGCTTGTCCATAGTCGTTGTTCAGGGCGAGCGCGGCGAGTCGTTTGCCTACATCTTGTTTATTTCGGGGGTGAATATCCTCGGGGTTTCCGATGTCGGTCGTAATTGCCATGCCCGTATGGGGCAATTGCAAGGTTTTGCTTTGGGCTTCCCGCAATTCGGCCCAGGTACTGCCTTGTTTGCTATTTCCATTTTGGGCTTTAAAACTCGCCAATTGTACAAAATAAAACGGGAAATCGCCCTGATTCCAGCGTTTGCGCCAGTCGGTGATCATCAAAGGGAAACTTTTTTGGTATTCCTCCGCGCGATCGGCATTCGATTCGCCCTGGTACCAAATGGCACCTTTGATGCCTACCGGAATAAGCGGTGCGATCATGGCGTTGTACAGCAGGGTAGGGTAGTCATTCGGACCAATACCGTGGCTGATTATAGAGATGTTTGCAACCTGAAATTTCCAGGCGCCTGCCAAAGAAAGTTGTATTTGATCCATAGTCAAAAACAAATCGTTGGGGTCACCCCAAATACCGCCGCCGCCGCCGGTATCGGTTACTTTTACGGCGATAACGTTTTTCCCCTTGCGCAACAAACCATCAGGGATCGCATATTTGCGCAAAAATGTGTAGCGATCCATACCGCCGATGCGGACACCATTGAGGTAGGTTTCGTCCCAATCATCAATCTTGGCGAGCTGCATCAAGGCATTTTTTATATGATCTGCTGAATCCAGTTCAAATGTTTTGCGCAGCCATACTTCCCCGTCAAATTCGCCGAGCGCTTGGTATTCCCAGTTGCCGGGCGCATTCAACGTTGGCCATTTTTCATCGTTATAATGCAGGTTTTTCCACTGGGCAATCGTGCTACTGTCGGAAAATGGGCCTTGCAATGATTGCACATGCCTGTTTAATACCGCCTTTTTCACTTTTGACAAAGAATCGAGGTCGATGACCGGCAAATCGGCGATCATGTCCTTAAAATCAGGGTTTTGGGCAAAAGCCTCCTTGCTGATCCAGGTTTCAACCATCGTGCCGCCCCAGCTGGTATTAATCAGGCCGATGGGAATGCGGAGTTGCTGGTTCAATTCCCGGGCAAAAAAGTACCCAACTGCCGTAAATTTTGACACGGTCTCGGGGCTGCAAATATTCCAGCCGCCCGAGGGTACATCCGATTGCGGGTTGATTGCCAGCGTTTTATTGATTTTAAAATGTCGAATTTGGGGGAAATTGGCATTGGCTATTTCCAGGGGAGCGTTTTCGGTTTCTTCCACTTCCCATTCCATATTCGACTGGCCGGAGCAGATCCATACGTCGCCCAGCAGAATATCCTGGAGGACAATTTGATTTTTTCCTTTAAAACTCAAATCGAAGGGTCCGCCCGTGGGTTCAGGTTTTAAGGTGATACGCCAGGTGCCATCTTTGCCAGCAACAACCGTTTGGGTTTGTCCTTTAAACGTTACCGTGATGGTTTCTTTCGGATCGGCCCAACCCCAAAGTGGAATTGCGCGGTCGCGCTGCAGTACCATGTGGCTGGTAAAAAGTTGGGGCAGGCGGATGTTGGCTTGGAGGGGGGAATAAAAGTGGATGAACATTGACACAAAGAGCAGAAGGCTTGTCTTTGTTTTTAAAATAGAGTGCATTGGAATGGAAAGATAAAAGGTGGATAATGTATGGAGGATTCGTGTTGGTCTTTTGAATTGTTTTTTTGATTTGCCAAAAATAATTAGGGATGCTGCGAGCAAAAAGCACAGCATCCCTGGTTGAAGGTATCGTTTTTTGCATGGCATTTTGATTTTTATGCCAGCAAATTAGGCGTTTTATTTAACCTGGTCCTGTTAAATGACTGGAACGACCTACATAGCCCGCTCCCGAATACCCTCAAAAGTCCAATCCTCCAACAAACGCCCATTTTCAAAAACAGGAACCAGCAAGTCCTCACTCCAGGCAGGACCGACAATATCCAGGGCGTTAAACGTTTTAATTTCGCCGGTGCTTTGGTGCTGTAATAAAACCAACTGACCACTTTTTGATTTTTTAAAAGAGCGCTGCAAATTTCCCTCAGCATCCATTTCCACAGGCGTTTTGATCACGCTGCGGCCCATGCCATCATATTCTGTATAAGAACATTTGATTGCAAAGTTCATGGTATCCCGATTAACACCCTGCAACAATTTGCCACCCATGCCAAACGCCAGGTTTTCGGCTGCAATGCCTTCATTTTTAAGTGTTTCTAGTATTTCCTGAATACTGTCAATGTTGACCCCGTCGCCCTGAATTACGCGTACCTGTGGTGGTAAAACGCGGTATCCTTTGGAATTAAGCGTGCTGCCAAACTGTTCAAACAGAATTTTAAATACTTCCAATAAAGTCCGCGTTGGATCTCCAGAATCTGGACGAATCACCAAGGCACCGTTGCGTTTCAAAATATCTTCCTTTAAAGTGCCGCCCCAGTATTCCCGACAGGCACGGAAAATGTCAAAACTATCCGACACACAAGCCACCATGCCATCCGGGTAAGTGGCCAAAATGCGGCGGTACACCTCGAGTTCGCCTGCTTCGCCTTCCTGGGTACAAATGCTGTGTTCGGTGGCCGGGATAGACAGGCCGTACACCGTTTTTGTATTGTAAAACTGGTGAATCAGCATAGAGCCTACCACATTATCCGAGCCCCGGAAATTAACTAAGTGTGCCGCACCTCCAATTCCGGCCGATTCTACACTGGAAACCCCGCGAAAACCAAAGTCATTCAGCATAAAATCGGTATTGGTTTGCTCGCTGGTTTCTTGCAAGTATTTTGTTAGAATCAGTCGAATTTTGCGGGAAAGGGTAGCAACGGTGGTGGGGTACCAAAGTTGGAGCAGGAGACTTTCCAGGAAATTGGTTACCCAGGAACAATTTGGGTCGGTGTTTTCGATGGTCATCAGCACATTGCGAAAAGGAATGACACTGCCTTCGGGCACTGCTTTGATGCGGACTGGGAAAAATCCGCCGTGTTTTTCCAAAATGTACTCAAAACGGGCGCGTTCAAACACGTCCGGGCGACCAAATACGCCGTTCATGATCCATTCTGCTTCATCAATATCGGCTTTGGTGATGGGTTTACTCAGGTAAGTTTTTAGGATATATTGCAGGCCAAAGAACACCGTTTCGTCGAAAGCACCACCGCGCGATTCGAGGTAGGAATAAATTTTCTCCGTGTTGGGGTGGTAAAAACGGTGGTGGCTGTATTTATAGGCGTCAGAAAGCAAAATGGCATTCATAATAGGGTGTTTTTTATTAAATTTCGTTTAAAAGCATTTGAAACAAGGTCCAGTGACCAGCAATAAGGTCATTTTGGGTGATTTCTGCGATTGAAAACCAGCGTAATTCGGCCAGGTCATCGCTTGCCGCGGGCATCCCATTTTGCAAAGTACAGGCAAAGAGGGTGGTGCAGATGCGGTCTTCGGTGCGTTGGTAGCGCCAATCATCTACTTGCCGTGAACCGATGTATTGCATATCGGAGAGTTCGATGGGGCCACATTCTTCGGCTGCTTCCCGGCGTGCTGCCGTTTCGAAATCGGGATCAGTGGGGTCTACAAATCCGCCAGGGAATCGGTAGCGGGTTTCATTGGGCTTTTTACCCAACAGCAATTGCGTTTTTTCTGGGTTAAAAATTGCAATATCTACGGTTGGATACACCGCAGGATGGCGCTGGCTTACAGCATAAATCATGCCTGCGCGAAAATCGGGTGTATCCATGGGGTCTTCCAGGATTGAAGCACGAAATTCAGTTGCATTATAGCCAGGAAGCGGCGTTTCAATGTATTGGGTAGGAAATTGGCCTTTATAGTCCAATACAAAAGAATCACGGGAGCCATAAAGCACTACTTTTCCATGGGGCGCATGTTCCAAAATTTGCTGATCGAGCAACGCATCCCATACATGGTCTTCGGCATGATCCATCAGAGGAACCACTTGAATGCGATCGCCATACGTAGCCAACAGCATTTTTTTGCGCGCTTCAAAGTTGAGTGGATTGCGGCGGGTTGGGTTACCGGGGCGCACACCCAACAATACAATTGCGGTAGCGTGGTATTGGAGCACGGTATCCAACAGATGCAGGTGGCCAGGGTGTAAAGCATGAATTTGAAAACGGCCTACTACGATACCAATGGCATCTAAATCGGGCTTTTGAGGAAGGTTTGATGTCTCAATAGGGTCGGACATGACGTTGGTGTTTTTCTTATTTGGTATTGATGGGGCAAAGATAGGTGGTGTAAATGTGCTTGTCAAGTTTTTTGTGTAAAAAATACGCAAAATATTTTTTTGGGTGATTGGAGGTGTCATCTATGGGAGGTGACACCTCGGGAGGTTGACGTCTGAGGTGTCACCTCGGGAGGTTGACGTCTGAGGTGTCACCTCGGGAGGTTGATGCCTGAGGTGTCACCTCGGGAGGTTGACGTCTGAGGTGTCACCTCGGGAGGTTGGTGTTTGAGGTGTCACCTCGGAAGGTGTCACCTCCAATACCTATTTCACCGCCGGAGTAGACAAATCCAGCGCAAAACCGCTGTTTTTTAACTCAAAATACCTTGCTCGGTTGAAGCGAAACAAAGCGGCTGGGCGGCCACTGCCAGAAGGAGCCGATTTTTCATTGAGGGATTCAAGGATACCAAATTGCATGATCTTTTTGCGAAAGTTGCGGCGATCTATGCTATGGCGCAACAGGGTGGTGTAGAGGTGCTCCAGGTGCGAAAACGGGAACTTTTCATCCAGTAATTCAAAACCAATGGGTTCGTAGGTCACTTTTGCACTCAATCGGTTGAAGGCGACCTGCAATATTTCGGCGTGATCGAAAGCGAGTGGAGGGAGATCGGCGATGGGCCACCACTGGGCGTCGGTGGCATCGGTGCCAGCCGTTAAGGTAAATTTGGAAGGTTTTACCAATACATAATACGCTACGGAAACGACTTGTCCGCGCGGATCGCGGTTGGGGTTACCAAAGGTGTAAAGTTGCTCGAGATAATCGGGTTCGATGCCCGCTTCTTCTTTGAGTTCGCGGCGTACGGCATGTTCGATGTGCTCGTTGGGCAATACAAACCCGCCTGGTAATGCCCAATGCCCCGCAAATGGATCATGTCCGCGCTGAATAAGCAGCACATGTAAATCACGTTGTGGGGTGTACCCAAAAACAACAGCATCAACCGTAAGCAAGATTGGAATGGGCATGGATAACCAATGGTTTAAAAATTCAGGCAAAAATGGTTTTTTCGGTAATTTGACACAAGATATGTCCAATTAATATATGCGCCTCCTGGATACGCGGGGTGTTGGAGGAGGGTACTTTGAATATATGGTCGCAAAGATCTGCCATTTTTCCGCCGGTAGCGCCGGTAAAGCCCACTACCTGCATCCCGATCTGGTGCGCAACTTCAATCGCTTTCAAAATGTTGGGTGAATTACCGGAAGTACTAAATGCAACCAAAATATCCCCGGTTCGACCCGCAGCCTGCACCATACGGGCATAAACGGCTTCATAACCATAATCATTGGCCACGGCGGTTAAATAGGAACTGTTTACATGTAGGGCTTCGGCGAACAAAGGCGCCCGATCAAGGTAAAAACGGCCCGAAAGCTCTGCTGCGATATGTTGCGCATCGGCCGCACTGCCGCCATTGCCACAAAACAGGATTTTCCCCTTCGCCTCAAAACACCGCACCCAGGCGGCCGCAGTAGCCTCAATTTCGGCCACAAAAGCCGGATCATTCAACATGGCTTGTTTGGTGGCGATACTTTCTCCAATAAGCGCGGTAATCAAAGTGTTCATATACGTTTCTGATAAAACAAACGATCAAGTTCTGGCAATCAAATAAAACACGCTTTTGAAACGATTGTCCCAACGCTCCATGTCTACCACGATTTGATGTCGATCGGTGAGGGGCAAAGTTCCGTGCTTTTTTTGCAAATTTTGATAATGCTGCAAACAAACTCTGGTCACCGTAACTAAATAATGCACCACCGCCCAGGAAGTACGCGCATGACGCAGTCCTAAATACCGCCATCGGGAAATTTTTTCTGGACGCACCTGCATAAAGGCCCGATATGTTTCGGCAACTAACTGTTCGAACCGCAATTTCAATGCTGTAATATTTCCAGCTTCCAGCAGGGCCAACGGCAGGGTTTTGATTCCATCCTTTTGATCAAACCAAACATCAAAAATATCATCACAGGTTTGAATCAAATGGCCTAGTTTATACAAGGCATGCTTTTCTGCTTCGGATAATGTGTTTGCTAAAATACGCCGAAACATTAAAACAGAATACCCTCCTTTATCAGCAGCAATTTGATCTAATTCTTTTGTATTGAACCCGATACCACTAATTTGCCGGCCTTCGGTTTCCACATTAAATACCCGATGCATGTATTTTTTAAATTCTCTCTGGTCCTGATCGGGCAATGCGGCATTTATATTTTGTAAAAAATGCAAGGCCAAACCGCGCGGATCGGTGGCTTGACCATACATTTCTGGATTGTCTTGCCATTGTTGCCCCGATTGATCCTGGTTATGGTACACATCGGCTAAATCATCAAAAAAATAAGCCAGGGCGGCCAAATTGCTAAAGAGGTTCTTTTCATCCGGGCTACGGGTTCGACCACGCAAGCTGCAAAATACAATGCTCAAATAGGTCGTCCCGTAAAAGTAATGTTGCAATCTTCGTTTTTCTTTGGAAGTAAGTGATTCAGGGTGGGGGAGTTGTAAATCCCGAATAGCCCGGGTTTTGAAATACCAGGCAGCCCGAATAAAAGCACCACTCAACCAAAGTGTTGCATGGATCAGAAAATACCAATGCCGAAGCAAGGCATACACCGATCCGTTTTGCCGGTTTTTGGGTGGTTCAGCTACGGATTGGGTGTTCATAAATATTCAATCAGGTTATTTTTTTACCCCCCGGAAGGGTACGAATCAGCAGAACAAAAAGAAAGGAGGTCAAACAGACCAACGCTAAAATAATAGGGATACACTTGGCGGGATGAAATTTATACACCCAATATCCCGACCGACTCCACCAGTCCAGCATGAGCACATGCACGAAATAAATTCCGAAACTGGCAGCCGCAAATTCTTTCTCAAAATCCAACAACGCCTTGCCTTGGAATGCCAATTGGGCAAAGATAAACCATCCTGCTGCCGCAATACCTACATTCGGGGTTAAGTAGTCGTAAAAATAAGGGTGAAATTTGCCCCCGAATGTGCTGCTTGCCCACCAGGTTCCGCCTGCGGTGGCTAAAGATCCTAGTAAAATCATGGCAATTGATAGCAGCCATAACTGTTTCCGACGGAAGCGCCAGGGCTTGATGTGGCCCGTTTCGTCGGTGGCAAGAAACTTTGTCCCCAAGTAATATCCCAATACAAAGGTGCCAACCTGATTGGTACACAATTCAAAATACAAGCCAATATGGATGTTGAAAAACTGATCCAAAATTTTGTATCCCCATGCGCCAATCATACACAGGGCAAAAAAATACCAAAAATCCTGTTCGCGTGCATTGCGTACCCAAGGCCGTAAAATAGGATATACCAGGTACAATCCCAAAATCAGGTACAAAAACCACAGGTGGTAGTGGACATTGTTTTCTGCCAAATTTAGAAAGGCCTCTTTAAATGTTGCAGGCTGGTTTTTCGAAATATGATTATAAATGCTAAACACAATCGACCAAAATATCCAAGGCAACACAATGCGCGAGAAACGCCGTTTCAGGAAATCACCCAGCGGATAATCTTTACTCAACAGCAAAAAACCACTCAACATGATAAACAAGGGCACCGAAGGCCTGGAAAATGAATCCCATAGGTTGGCCGACCACCAATACCAGGTATTATATTCCGTGTTTTGGTGGGCAACTGGTCCGGCAACGTGTATAGCCACAACCAATACAGTAGCCAGGTTTCGGAGCCGATCGGCCCAAATAAGATTGTTTGGTGGGGGAGGCGCTGCGGTATCTAAGTTGGTTGTAGGCACAGAGTCGGAAACAGTCAGATCAAAAGGTCAAGTGGATATCGTCAATCCATCGTATGCAAACGATACGTGGTCGGGCAAAAGTGAGGCAATATCGCTCATTAATCCCATTTGATGACTAAGATGTGTGAGCCATGCTTGTTCCGGTTGCACGGCCTCTACAAAGGCAAGCGCCTCTTCAAGGTTCATGTGCGTAGGATGTGGTGCATGGTGCAAGGCATTTACAATCAAATATTTGACCCCTTTTATTTGGTCTAAATCTTCGGGAAGTAAGCTTTTAACATCCGTAAGATAGCATAAATCACCTATTCTGTACCCTAAAATCGGCAATTTTCCATGCATCACCCCAATCGTCCGAATTTCAAGGTCTTCGAAATGCAAATATTGGTCCTTTTCAATTAAATGTAATTCAATGCGTGGTAGACCGGGTATATGCTCGGTAAATACATATTCAAAACGTTTTTGTACTTCCGCTGCCACGCGTGGGAGGGCGTACACGGCCATTGCACGGTCCGAATTGAAATTGAAAGGACGGATATCGTCCATCCCAATTACATGGTCGTTGTGTTCGTGGGTGAGCAAAATGGCTTCCAGGTGTTGCACCTTTGCCCGCAGCATTTGTTGTCGAAAATCGGGCCCGGCATCAATCAGAATATTTAAATCGCCATATTCTATCAGTGCGGACGAACGCAATCGGTTGTCGCGCGGGTCAGTAGAACAGCATACCGCACATCCACAACCAATAACCGGCACACCTTGGGAGGTGCCCGTCCCGAGCAAGGTTAATTTTAATCTGCTTGCGCCTTTTTCCATTTTTCTATAAGTTCCCGGGATTTCTCGCTAAGGTTCGCCGGGTCGTAATCGAGGCCGGAAAGGATGTCAAGCAAGCAATTAACGCGTGCTTCAATGTCAAAAAACTTGTTGATAACAGCAATGCGTTTACTTTCCACAATACAATAGCCGCTTTGGAAATTGCCTTTTTCATAGCGAATGGAATAGTCCAGTTCGGTAAACAACTCCTCCAATTTTTTTAAATTTCCCTGAGTATAGCGCATCAAAGTGAAGATTGACTTATATTAGTGCCTTTGTGGACAATGATCTAGCCCATAAAAGCAGTACGCAAAAGTATCCAAATTTTACCAGTATTCGAATTTGAACCATGATGAAGCATAAAACACTTTTTTTTGCACTTATAATTGCACTTTTCCCGGTTGTTTTGAATGCCCAACAACGGTTTCGCGCGGGCATTATCGCGGGCGTGACGGCCTCTCAAATAAACGGCGATAATTCCGCTGGGTACAACAAACCCGGATTGGTGGCCGGTTTCAGGGTGGTAAGCCGCATTGGCGAACGCACCGATGGCAGTGTTGAACTCCTGTTTGCACAACGCGGCGCTCAAAGTGAATTGGTACGCGATAATTTTAACCCGAATAATTTTGCCCTCACCCTCAACTATATCGAAGTGCCCGTTCAATGGCATTATAAAGACTGGTTGATTGAAGGGGATAATGAAAGCGAAGATTATTACCGCGTTGCCTTTGACCTGGGTTTGTCTTATGCCCGGTTTTTTAGCAGTAGGTTTCGGGGCGAACCCAATGGTATTGAGGTGGTTTCCAAGGATTATTTGAAAAAAAATGACATAAGCCTGGTGCTGGGAGCAAATGTGTTTTTTACCCAACACCTGGGTATTACCCTGCGCTATGTGCGATCGCTCGGGGCCATGTACAACCCGAAAGACTGGAACCCGGCCCCCATTGCGAATAGCTGGATCGGGCACTGCTTGTATTTACAAGGAGTGTATCTTTTTTAAATTAAATGCTTGATTTTCAATTTTTTATATTTTTACAGAAAACAACCTAATACCCATGGCTGCGACCAATGAAACGCCTGGCTCTGACCTGAGCCGTACCCGAACCCTATACCTTGTTGCCTACAACATAGGGATCACCCTTTTATTTTCTGCATTGCTGTATCAAACCATTTTCAAGGCGGCGATGGCAGAGGCTGCGCTGACAAATCCGGAGCAGGCACTGCAGATTAAAGTAGAAAAAAAAGTAAGTGTGCAACAAGTGCCAGGGAGCAATGGCAAAGACAGTTCAGTTACCACCATTGATTCTGTGGTAACACGTTCCGATTCCGCAGCAGGTAAATCAACCATCGTGGAAGCGAAAACAGAAAAAACGCCTGCGATGCCCCAAATGATTGCTTTTGTGTTGTGGGCTATCTTCCTGGCAGGCGGCTTGGGTGGCGCCTTGTCTAATTTGCGGGGTATCTTCGAATTTGCGCGCGATAAAACCTATTTCCCTGCTTATCTGGAAATTCCATTCTATGTACGCCCGGTGTCTGGCGTGATTTGCGGCCTGTTTACTTTTTTTGTGAGCAGTTTTTTCGCAGGCGCACTCACCCAAAGCGATGCCGCAGGTTGGCAAACGCTCAATGGCATGTTTCCATATATCGGCATCGCCTTTATAGCGGGTTTTGCTTCGCAGGAATTTATGGAAAGGTTGAAAGAAACGGCTAAAACGCTGTTTGGAGTACCTACCCAGGCCGATGTTGTTGACCCGATCGTGCCACCAACACCACCGACCAATAACCAGGGTGGTGGAGAAGAATCATTTAACCCAAATGAGCCTGAAATAACGGGTAATCGTGGTATACAGCCGCCTGTTATTTCAAATTCAGGCAAGGCAGGTACAGGAACACCAATGCCTAAAACACGCAGGGCAGATTGAGCGCCTGTTTAAGAAATACGGAGGGCTGATTAAGCGTCTATTTAGGTTAAAATAAACGCTTAATCAACCCGCGTAGGTCTTATGCAATATCGGAAGTAAGTACTGCCGACAAGTATTCGCGGTTCATACGCGCGATATTTTCTACCGAAATTTCTTTTGGACATTCGGCTTCACACGCTTTTACATTGGAGCATTGGCCGAAACCTTCCGCATCCATTTTAGCGATCATGGAAATTACCCGGCGCTGACGTTCAACCTGGCCCTGTGGTAACAAAGCGAGGTGTGAAATTTTTGCCGAAGTAAACAACATCGCGGATGCATTTGGGCAAGCCGCAACACAAGCACCACAACCAATACAGGCCGCCGCATCAAAAGCGTGCGATGCCTGCTCCTTTTCTACAGGAATGGAGTTAGCATCTTGCGCCTGGCCAGTGTTAACGCTCACGTATCCGCCCGCTTGAATAATGCGGTCGAACGCAGAACGGTCTACCACCAAGTCTTTGATCACCGGAAATGCTTTTGCGCGAAATGGCTCAATCACGATGGTTTCGCCGTCTTTGTAGTGGCGCATGTGCACCTGACAGGTAGTGGTTCCCTGCATTGGGCCGTGTGCGCGGCCATCAATCACCAGTGAACAAGTACCGCAGATACCTTCGCGGCAATCGTGTTCAAAAGCAACCGGTTCTTCTTTTTTTGCAACCAAACTTTCGTTCAACACATCGAGCATTTCCAGAAAGGACATATGCTCATTGACATTGTCGAGGGTATAGGTGACAAATTCACCTTTATAACGGCCGCCTTGGCGCCATATTTTGAGTGTCAGTTTCATCTTTTGGTAGATGCGAAATGATGAATGATAATACGTGGATGATTACTTGTAACTCCGTTGCGTTACTTTCACTACTTCATATTCCAGTGCTTCTTTGTGCAGTTCAGGTTCGGTGCCATCTCCTTTAAATTCCCAGGCAGCAACATGCATGTAGTTTTGGTCGTCGCGCAATGCTTCGCCTTCTTCCGTCTGGTATTCTTCGCGGAAGTGGCCGCCACAAGATTCGTTGCGGTTCAAGGCATCAATGCACATCAATTCGCCCAATTCGATGAAATCGGCTACACGCCAAGCCTTTTCTAACTCCGGATTGTATTCATCCGTACCACCTGGAACGAATGCATCTTTCCAAAATTCTTCCCGCAGTGCACGAATCATTTCAATGGCTTTTTTCAAACCTGCTTCATTGCGTGCCATACCACAGTAGTCCCACATGATTTTGCCCAAACGACGGTGGAAACTTTCCACACTTTGATTGCCGGTAAGGGATTTGAATTTTTCGATCCGGCTGCGTACATCCTTTTCGGCGGCTTCAAACTCTGGCAAATCCGTGCTCAATTTTCCAGTGCGGATTTCGCTGCTCAAGTAAGAACCAATGGTGTAAGGCAACACGAAATAGCCATCTGCCAAACCCTGCATCAAGGCAGAAGCACCCAGGCGATTGGCGCCGTGGTCGCTGAAATTGGCTTCTCCACAAGCATATAAGCCTGGGATAGTGGTCATCAAATTATAATCTACCCACAAACCGCCCATGGTATAGTGTACCGCCGGGTAAATACGCATCGGTACTTCATAAGGGTTATCGCCGGTAATTTTTTCGTACATTTCAAACAGGTTGCCATAGCGGGCTGCAACGGTTTCTTTTCCGAGACGCTTAATCGCATCTGCGAAATCGAGGTACACGGCCAAACCGGTCGAACCCACACCTTTTCCATTATCGCACTCAATTTTTGCAGCGCGGCTGGCGATGTCACGCGGAACCAAGTTGCCAAATGCAGGATAACGGCGCTCGAGGTAGTAATCGCGTGCTTCTTCCGGAATCTGCGTCGGGTGCTTGAGGCGGTCGGCCGGATCTTTTGGTACCCAGCAACGGCCATCATTGCGCAAGGACTCCGACATCAGCGTCAGTTTTGACTGGTAATCGCCCGAAACTGGAATACAGGTCGGGTGAATTTGCGTATAACAAGGATTGCCGAAGAACGCGCCACGACGGTGCGCGCGCCAGGTGGCCGTTGTGTTACACATCATGGCATTGGTACTCAGGTAGAATACGTTGCCATAACCACCCGTTGCCAATACAACTGCATGGCCTGCGTGGCGCTCCAATTCGCCCGTAAGCAAATTGCGCACAATGACACCGCGGCATTTACCATCCACCACCACAACATCCAACATTTCATGGCGGTTGTAGAGTTTTACATTGCCTTCCGCGACCTGACGGCTCAAAGCCTGGTAAGCGCCGATCAGCAATTGCTGTCCGGTTTGACCCCGTGCGTAAAAGGTACGCGATACCTGGGTGCCACCAAAAGAGCGGTTATCGAGCAAGCCACCGTAATCACGTGCAAAAGGTACACCTTGCGCAACACACTGGTCGATGATCGAACCAGATACTTCTGCCAGGCGGTGTACATTGCCTTCCCGGGCGCGGTAATCGCCCCCTTTGATGGTATCATAAAACAGGCGGTACACAGAGTCACCGTCGTTTTGATAGTTTTTTGCTGCATTAATACCACCTTGTGCTGCAATTGAGTGCGCACGCCGTGGACTATCGTGAAACGTAAAACATTTCACATTATAACCCAACTCACCCAGGGAAGCGGCCGCTGAGGCGCCAGCCAAACCGGTACCGATGATGATTACATCAATGCGGCGTTTGTTGTTGGGCGCTACCAGCGGAACGGAACCTTTATAGTGGGTCCATTTTTCCGCCATGTCACCGACAGGTACTTTAGAATCGAGTTTCGGATCCATTGCTATATTGTTGTATTGGTTGTATATACGATGGTTGAAAACGAGCAATTAATTGCCCGAAAATGTGCGTATTGATTATTTGATGTACATCCAAACCGGAATCACGGCAAACAAAACAGGTACACCAACGGAATAGGCAATGCCCAATCCTTTGATTATTGGGGTGTATTTCCGGTGATTGAGACCTAAGGTCTGGAAAGAAGACCAGAAGCCATGCCACAAATGGTAAGAAACAACACCCATGCAAATTACATAAAACAGCACATAACCCAGGTTCTGATAGGAAGCACCAACCAGCGCATACAAATCTTTTACCGGGTGATCCAGGCTGCTGTACTCGATGAACGGAACATTGCCCCAGTGCATTTGAAACCAATATTGGTACATGTGCAAGATCAAAAACACTAAAATGACAATACCCAACCATGCCATGTTGCGCGAGGAAATTTCGCTGCTCCGAACATGGTTTACTGCATACCGTACTGCCCCACGGGAAGCCTTGTTGTGCTGCCACAACAACAACCCTTGGATCGCATGCAACAAAATAGAAGCATACAGCGCGTAGGATACAATTTTGATCAATGGGTTGTGGGTCATGAAATGCGCATACGCATTAAAGGATTCTCCACCGTCATCGTTCAAAAGTTGTAAATTTCCAATTAGGTGAACGATCAAAAACAGCATCAAAAAGATACCGCTCAAGGCCATAACGAATTTCTGGCCGATGGAAGATGTTAAGAATTTAGTTAACCAACTCATTGTTTGTGATGAGTGACGAGTGATAAGTGATATTTTCGGTGTAAAACTACTTGGCAGAACGCATCCGCCAAATATTCTGTTGAAAAGGAATTGATATTTGGCCTTATTTAGACATAATCAAAACTTGATCGCCTAAAAAGCCTTATTTCTTTCGTGCTGCCCGTACTAAAAATACCGCAAGGAGGGTAAAGAACGCTAAGCCTAAGCCATCGTATCCGCCCACTCCCAGACTGCCGGTCAAGCCATGTTCCAAACTCAGGGTTTCTAAAGGTTTGGCTGTGGCATCGGCTGCTTGTAACATAGCAACTACCACGCCAGCAAGCGCGCCGCCTGCTACCAATCCGGTTGCAAACAAACTGCCTTTACCCAAATCGGCGTCCTCTAATTCTTCCCCTTTGCGTTTGGCCATCCAATCGGTTAAACCGCGCAACGCACCGCCCGCATAAATCGGAAGGGTGGTGGAAAGGGGCAAATACAAGCCTACTGCAAAAGACAAGGATTTGACCGCACAGAGTTCCATGGTGATGGAAATAAACAATCCCACCAAAACAAACTGCCAATCGAGGTTAAAAGAAAGCAAACCTTTGATCAACGTGGCCATTAAGGTCGCCTGAGGCGCATTGAATTTTTCACCAATGGCATGTTCGATGCCCGCAGCGCGCATTTCCGCAGTCGGATTGTCCAAAAACTGCACCGTAAATCCAATGACTAAGGTAGAAACAATGACACCTATAAATAAGGCCAACTGCTGATAGCGCGGTGTGGCACCTACTATATAACCGGTTTTTAAATCCTGAGAAGTGGCGCCTGCATTGGCTGCTGCAATACAAATCATACTGCCAACCACCAAAGCCATGGGTTCGTACACTTTCCCGGTCCAACCTACCCCAATAAATACCAAGGCAGTACCCATGATGGTCGCAATGGTCATACCCGAAATGGGGTTGTTGCTGCTTCCGATAATTCCGACAATACGGCTGGATACCGTCACAAAGAAAAATCCAAACACGATCACCAACACGCCAATCAATAATTTACTGAAAAAATTATCACCGGGTACGTTGGGTAAGATCGCCATCAATAAAATTAATGCCAAAATGCCAATTCCGACCACTTTCATCGAAAGATCATCCTCGGTGCGCACTACCGCAGCGTTTTTATCGCGGTTGCGCATGTCGGCCAAACTCTCCCGAAAAGAAGAAATGATCGTAGGCATGGTTTTAAACAAGGTGATAAAACCGGCTCCAGCCACTGCACCGGCCCCAATTTGACGCACATAAGCCCGATACACCGCATCCGACAAGTTGGCAAACGAATGGGCCACCGGGTCCCATCCAAAACGCGCGTTCGCGACCGTTGGATCCATCAACCCTAATTTTGCCAATTGTGCCGCGATGGTATCCGCAGGAACCAACGTTGCTAACAACGGAATCAGTCCAAGCCAGGCCAACACGCCGCCTGCAACGAGTACGCCTGCGATGCGCGGACCAATAATATAGCCCACGCCGAGGTATTCTGGCGTGATTTCACCACTAACTACTGCCGCTGGTAAATACTTATTGGCTGCTGCGGTGGCAAACTTGGGTACCTCTGCAATCACATGCAGTACTTTTTGTAAAATGGCAAAAACAAAGGCAAAACCAAGTCCCTGATAGGCTGTTTTGGCAAAATCGCCTCCCTTCTCGCCCGCAATCAGCACTTGTGCGCAGGCCGTTCCTTCCGGGTAAGGCAGATTATCGTGTTCTTTGACAATTAAAGAACGGCGCAAGGGAATCATCATCAATACCCCCAGGATGCCCCCAAAAATGGCCAACATCAAGATGGTCCAGTAATTGAAGTACCCTTTTCCAATGCCATCACTTAAAAACAAAAAAGCAGGTAAGGTAAATACAACCCCGGCGGCGACCGATTCGCCCGCAGAGCCGGTGGTTTGGATGATGTTGTTTTCCAAAATGGTGGTGCCTAAAAATCGGCGGCCCAGGGAAATGGCCAACACGGCAATCGGAATGGACGCGGATACGGTCAAACCCGCTTTCAAGGCAAGGTAAACGGTTGCGGCGCCAAACAGGATGCCAAATAAGGAGCCGAGTAAAACTGCCCGCAAGGTAAACTCCTTGACGCTTCGATCGTCGGCAGCAATGTATGGTTTGAATTCAGAACGTTGATGTTGAGCCATTTCCAGGTGTTTTACAAATCAATGGGTGACAGGTGTGTTTTCAGGCTGAAAGGTAGAATTTAATTGAAAATTGATAATTGAAAATTGACATGGTTTGGCCGTTTGGTGCATAAAAAATGAATGGTGTAATCGTTAATTCTATCCATCTGCGCCAATTAATTATCATTTGGTACGTTTGTGGCAGGAAATAAGCGCTTCTTGCTTGTAGATTCCTGCTTGTAAAACGTTTATATGTACCTTTGCCAAAATTTTGCCTGAACGTATGAAGAAAATTATCCTCTTTTTCGCATTTATAAGCTGTCTGTTGCACCACGGTTTTGCGCAAGACAAGCATTTTACGCAGTTTTATGCTGCTCCATTGAGTTTAAATCCAGCTTTGACCGGGGCGATGGAGGGCAAATACCGTGTGGGGCTTATTTATCGGGATCAATGGCGTAATGTGTTGGACAACCCGATTAAAACTTTTGGGGTGGCGGCCGATTTGCGCTTTAATGCACCAGGTAGGCATGTACGGAAAGACGCTATCGGGCTTGGTTTGAATTTTTACAACGATAAAGTACCGGTAATCGATTTTAACACAACACAAATTGGTATTTCGGTTGCTTACCACAAGTCGTTGGATGTCAATGATCGCCAATTTCTTTCCTTGGGCTTCCAAGCAGGTTTGACCCAGCGGAGTGTCAATTATGGTTCTTTGCAATTTCACGATCAGTTTGATGGAAGCACGGGCTATACTTTTGGGACTGGGGAAGACCTGCCAGGAAATAACATTTCTTATACCGATTACAACGCAGGCATCAACTATACTGCCAAAATTGGCCGATATGGCGCTGTGTTTGCTGGATTGGCCTTGCACCATTTCCTGGAGCCGAATATTTCATTTGCCGAAAATACCCAAAAAGGAGATAAATTATACCGTAAAATATCAGGCCAGTTTTCTTCCAATATTCCGTTGACGCACAACAATCGGGTGTCTTTGTTGCCACGCTTCCTGTTTGCTATTCAGGGTTCACACCTGGAAATGAACGCAGGTACGAATATTCGTTTTGCGATGGGAAAATACGGTTCTACTGCCTTGCATTTTGGAACTTGGCTGCGTCCAGTACGCAATACCGATGGCATGGGCCTGGATGCGGTGGTTGCCTTGATGGGCCTGGAGTTCGAAAATGTACTGCTCGGGATGAGTTACGATCTGAATCTGAACGCCTTGCAGGCCAACCAACGCCAGGCATCTTTTGAGATTTCGGTGGTGTATTTGGGCAATTATGAAAACGAGGAGATTTTATGTCCTAAATTCTAGGAATCGTTTGTTTTTTAATCTTTAGTTACAATAACGATTCATCCGTTTTGTAATATAATCGTACTTAACTTCTGCCTGATAATATTAAAGTTGGTCTCCTTCCCCGAGATAAAATACCGAACCCCGCCTGGGCCGCTAAAGGTATCCTTACCCAAGCGCGTCATAAGGTTATTAATGGTGCCGATATTTCCATCCACAATTTGTACGTCCGGTGGCAATACCGCTTTAAATTGTGGCCGGAAAAACGGGAAATGGGTGCATCCAAGTACCACAGCGCCATATTGGCTCAGGTCTATTTCGGCTAATTGCGCATGTAAATAAGGTAAAATGAGTTCATCTGAAAATTCAAAACGTTCGGCAAACTGAACCAATTCTTGCAAAGGCAAATAATCTACCCGGTTGTCGGCATCGACGCGTTCAACGAGGTTTCGAAATTTTTCCAGTTGCAAGGTAAGTTTGGTGGCAAAAACCAGCACCCGTTTGGTGCCCGCAGCAGCGAGTGCTGGTTTTACCGCCGGTTCCATCCCGATGATCGGAATCGTGTAGCGCGCTCTGGCGGCTTCAATCCCAACACTTGTTGCTGTATTACAGGCTACTACAATGGCCGCTACACCATGGTCCACGATAAAATCCATGGCACGTATAAAATGCAAAAGCACCTCCTCTTTCGATTTGGTGCCATAAGGTGCATGGTCGCTATCGGCATAGTACAGATATTGAGCATTGGGAAGTCGTTGAAGCGCTTCTTGCAATACTGTTAAACCGCCAATACCTGAATCAAAAAAACCGATGGCCGCCATAAAGGCTTAGTTGGTGATGCCTAATTTTGTCTTTACTAATTTGGTGACATCCAAGGTTTCGCTGGCATACAGCAAAAAAGAGGTGCTAGAGTCGAACACAAACATATAGCCGTTTTCTTTAGCTACATCATTCATAGCAGTATTCACCTTATCCAGCAGGGGTTTGAACAGTTCCTCGCGCTTTTTGCCGAGTTTTTCGTATACTTCCTTCTCATAAGCGCCAATTGAAGTTTCTTCATCCTTCAATTTTGTCGCTTGCGCTTCGTAGTCTTTAGGCGAAATGGTGCCTTGTTCCTTTTTGCGTGCCAGATCTGCAGCCGCTTCCTGAAGGGCTTTTACCCGTTCCTGACCGCGTTTGGTCAATTGATTTTGAAACGCCTGCAATTCACTGTCTGCTGCTTTTACTTCCGGAATCTGAGTGAGTAATAATTCGGAGTTGCAGTAGCCAAATTTTTGAGAAAAACCAGCAGTTGTGGCAAAAAGCATCAGACTGAGGGTTAGGACAATTGTATTTTTCATGTGTGTGCGTAATGTGGTAAAATCAAAAGGCAGTAAGTTGCCTGGTTGCCGCCGCAAAAATAGAACGAGTTCCTGATTTTTGCGCTATCGAAAACGAATGCGGTGGAAACAAACAACTTACCGCCTGATTAAGAAGGGATTATTTCGTCAAAAGCGACTTAATATCTTCTGTTTTGTCGTATTTTTTATCAGCAAACAACATTCCGGAAGCACTGCCTTTGTCAAAAATAAACTCAAAACCCTTGGATTCTGCAAAGGAAGTGATGGTCGAGTACACTTTATCCTGAATTGGTTTTACCAATTCTTCGCGTTTTTTGAACAGGGCGCCTTCTGGACCAAATTTCTGGCGTTGCATTTCGCGCACTTCTTTTTCCTTGGCTAAAATTTCTTCTTCGCGGGTCTTTTTCATTTCTTCACTGAGCAACACTTGCTCGGCTTGGTACTTGCTGTACATACCCTTGATTTTATCCTGTTCGCCAGCAATTTCCTGACGCCATTGGGTGGCAATTTTATCCAATTGTTCTTGTGCTTTCTGGTATTCAGGCAACGCTTCCAAAACAGCGGTAACGTCTACATAAGCAATACGTTGTGCGGTCGCAAATCCACTGAGGGTAACAAGCAACAGTGCGGTGGAAAAGAATTTTTTTAACATGGCTTTAGTCGATGTTGATGTAAAGAGTAAGGACGAAGCGCGTGCTTTTAATGGTGCGCTTTCGGGCCAAAAGTAGGGGTTTTCCCTGCTCAGTTTGGTGCTTTGATGCAGGGGAAGGGGTTGTAGTTGTCTGAAAGTCTTAAAAATTTTTACTAAATGAATTCTAATATTTTGATTGTCAATGGTTTGTTTGTAAGTTCGGGGCCGAATTGTTTTAAATTTTAACCACGGTTTAACAAGCAATTCGCGTGATTTGATCGAGTGTATGGTTTATGGGAACACTTCCAGGGCCATCGCCATGCTTTTCCCGAAGGCAGCGCGATCGATGGGCAGGTTTTCATTTTTTTCGTCAAAAAAGAACACCAGGTTTTCGGTCGCCATGTTGCCGGTAAGGTCATCTTTGGCCATCGGACAGCCGCCATAGCCCCGCATGGCCCCATCGAACCTGCGGCAGCCGTTTTCCCAGGCAGCCTCTATTTTTTCGCGCCAATTATGGGGTTGGGTGTGCAGGTGTGCGCCAAATTCGAGTTTGGGATACTTTGGAATCAGGTTGTTGAATAAATAGGAAATGTTTTCCGGGTTGGAGCACCCAATGGTATCCGACAAAGAAAAGATGCGAATACCGTAGGTTGCCAGCATATCTACCCATTTATGCACAATTTCGCCATTCCAGGGGTCGCCATACGGATTTCCAAACCCCATGGAAATGTACAAGACCAATTGTTTGTTGTGGGCAACGCACAATTCCTGAATGGCTTTGGTGCGTTCGAGGCTCTCGGCAATGGTCGCGTTGGTATTGCGCAATTGAAATGTTTCGCTGATGCTAAATGGGTACCCAAGAAAATCGATTTCCGGGTATTGGCAGGCATCTTCAGCCCCGCGTTGATTGGCAACAATGGCCAATAATTTGGTGTTGGTTTGGGAAAGGTCTAATTTTGCCAGCACTTCGGCGGTATCGCGCATTTGCGGAATGGCTTTAGGACTAACAAACGATCCGAAATCGATGGTATCGAAGCCAACACGCAACAATTGGTTGATGTAGGCAACTTTTATGTCGGTTTCGATAAAATCATGCAAACCCTGCATCGCATCGCGGGGACATTCAATTAACTGGATTGCGTTTGGCTGACTTTGAACAGTGGTGGGTGTCAAATTCGATTTTATTTTGTTCGGGTGTAAACAAATTTTGTCCGACAAAGTTAGGGGAGTACAAGTTAAATTAATCAACTCAAGGATATGAAAAATAAGGGATACTGGCTTTTACTGGGTTTTTTGCTCGTGGTATTTGGCTTTACCGGATTAGTACTGCAAATGGTAGGAACCCAGTGGGTGTTTATGGGCTTTTTGGAGTTGCCTGGCCGCCTGTTTGCATTTGTTTTTAAAATTTTGATGGTGCTCGCAGGCGTATTAATCACCGTTTTCGCCAATACAGATTGGGAACGGGAACGTAAGGAAAGCAGCGAGCCCTAGGGTTGTTTCACGGCGTGCTTGATGTAAAAAACATAGATTGAGCCATATTTCTAATTATTTGGGGCTTGCAGTCAAAGGTAGAATCACCTTATCTTTGTGCTCCAAAAAAGATGTTTTGCTATGAAAAAATGGTTTTTTTCCTGCTTTTTCCTTTTGATGTTTGTTTTTTCCGCTACTGCACAATCTTCAGACCCATTTGAAGAGATGGAGCGTGCTTTTCAGAAAATGATGGATCAAATGCGCGCTGGCATGGCATTTGGCCCGGGGCAAGACACCACCATTTATTTTAAATGGGACACCCTGCGGAACGATGGCAACGGCAGTTTCTTTTTTCGGTTTAATCCCCAAACCTTGGGCATGCAACCTGGCGCTGAATTTGACTTTTACGAAGAAATGGATTCGCTTTCCCGGCAGTTAGACCGCGCGATGTTTGGGCAAAGACACCCATTGCCTGCGGATGACGGTGCAAATCCGAAAACGGAAGATGAGTTGTTGCCAGAGGAACGGTTGCGGTTGGAGGATGAAAAGGCTCCGAAGGCAAATGCACCCAAAAAAGGAGAACGGGCTGATCCGAAAACTTCGAAATTAAAGACTACCCGAATTTGATGCTAGTGCCAATGTTGCACTAGTTACAAGGATGATTTTTATAGGATATAAGTCCTTTATAATCAGTTTAAAACGCTTTTGTTGCGCAATTTTACCGCTTTTTTTGGTCCGTTTGGAAATTTTGTGCGATCTTTACAGGCGTTTTACGCTTCAACAATGACCTGATGAACCTGAACTTTTTTATCCGTGTGGTGTTACAGGGGGCAATCAGCGTTTGATTAAAGGATTTTATTATGGCAAACGAACAAGTGGATGTGATCATTTACCGGATGCGGGATACGGGTTTGGAGGTTTTTATGGTAAATAAATGCGCAGAAGGTGCAGATGAGGCCCAATGGGAAGCTACTGAAACCTTGCAGTCACTACCGGCAACTTTCACTAATTGCATTGAACTGGAACCTGTTACGTTAGAAAACGGAGAGTCACGTAAAGCGATTGCCATTGAAGCCGATTGGCATGAAATTCCGTCGTTGCGTGCTTTAATTTATGAAGATTATCGCGTTGCAAAAGAAAAGGCTAAGCAACGCATTAAAAGTCTGGTTCCTTCCATGGAAAATGGCGCTTTTGTTGCAGTAAAAGAAGCGTTTAAACGCAGTTTGCCCGCACAATATGCTTATTTGAAGGAGTTAAAAGATGTGTTACAGGATAAAGAGCAAACGAAATATATTTGATCTTTTTTTATAGTAAATAGCCGCTTTGGCACAATCCGATGTAATTTTTTAGTGCCGCTTTTGCAGCCGGTAGCAGGTTTATAAATGCTGTTTTTTGCGCTGTATTCAAACCTTCGGGTGTTTTTTCTAGCATATTTAGGGCATCAAGTGCCGATTGAGCAGTAGCAATGGCACCCGGTAAGTCGGCAAGTTGGGGTTTGATCCAACGGCTTTCCACCAAATCGTAATAGGCCGGAATTTTTTCGAGCAGGGCGATGAACAGCGCTGCGTTTTGTACCCCCTTTTCTGGAAGGCAAATACGTTGGGGTAAAACACCCAGGGCATATTTTTGTGGATGAATGATTTGTCCGTAACTGCGGTGCAGAGAGTCGAGCGCAAACAATAGATAAAACAATTTTTTCTGTTGAATTACCGGAAGCGTTGCTGCGGGAATGGCTTGTGCGCGTTGTTTGCAGCGGGCGATAAAAGCCAGGGTTGCTTCACTGTGTACCTGCGGAATCGGCAATTGGAGGGTGTCTGTTGATGTTTTTATCAGAAAAGTTTCTGGTTTTGGATGTTTGTAAATCAAATCATATTCCAATTGATTTAATTGTTGTTCGGGGCTGCTACAGGAAATGCCCCAAAAAAGCAGAAAAAGCAGGATCGTATTGCGCATAAGTTTTTTTTGAAGTCGTAAAGATGGAAGTAGATTTTTAAATTAGAAAGGTATATTTGCCCTACAATTACAGCGCGTACCTAATCAGGAGCGTTACCCATTATTGAAAATTTACATGGCATCAATCTCCGAAGTATTACAACGGCTGGAAATTATATTGGCGTGGGCCAAAACGCATCAATCACCTCAAGGTTATTTTGCTGCCTTGTATTATCAAATGACCAAGGCGGTGGAGGCGGGTATTAATGCCAATATGTTTGAAAATGGCACCCGTATGGAGCGTTTGGATGTGATTTTTGCCCAGCGTTATTTGGATGCCTGGGATGCCTGGCAACAAGGCAAGCCTGTTACCAAAGCCTGGAAAGTTGCATTTGAGGCAACCGAAGATCCATCTGTGCCTGTTTTACAACATTTAATATTGGGGGTAAATGCGCATATCAACCTTGATTTGGGCATTGCGGCGGCACATACCCGGCCTAAAGATGCCATTTTTGGCTTAAAACGCGATTTTGAGTTGGTTAATTCAACCATCGGAACTCTGGTAGATGATACCCAAAATCGGCTGGCGCGTATTTGGTTGCCTTTTCACTGGATGGATTGGCTGTTGCGGACGAATGATGAGGGTATGATTAATTTTAGCATCAAAATGGCACGGGGTGCGGCCTGGCAAACCGCGACGGCAATTGCCTTTGCACCAAATGTGGAAGCAGAACGGAATTTAATCAAGGAATTAGATGCAGCCGTAGCGGTATTTGGAAATCGATTGTTGCATCCGGGTTATTTTATTGGCCTGGGTTTGTGGTGGATGCGGCGATGGGAAATTGGAACAGTATCAGAAAAAATAGATTTATTGTTGGCATAATATTGCAACCAAGCACTGAAAACTTGTGTTTTGTTTCCAATTAAACGATGTATGGAAGATATAAAGCGCACTGGTACGGACAAATTACTGCACGCAAAGCAGGTTTTGGCGCAAGTTTGTGATCCTGAAATACCGGTATTAACCATTGAAGATCTTGGTATTATACGTTCCGTAAATTTATTAGACGATGAAACCATGGAGGTGGTGATTACACCCACCTACAGCGGATGCCCGGCCATGGGAGTCATTGAAGTAAATATCCGTGCAGCCTTACAATCGGCTGGTATCCAACCGGTTAAAGTAACAACCGTACTTAGTCCGCCCTGGACTACCGATTGGTTGAGCGCTGCAGGCCGTGAAAAGCTGGAACAGTTTGGCATTGCGGCTCCTTTATCAGCCTCTTTGGATAAAAAGGCATTAATGGGTGAAAAGGCGGCGGTCCATTGCCCACTTTGTGGTTCAAAGCAGACAGAAATGTTGTCACAGTTTGGATCCACGGCTTGCAAGGCCTTGTTTCGGTGTTTGGAATGTCGCGAGCCCTTTGATTATTTTAAATGTCATTGAGGGTATCACCCTTCCGACTTGGATTATGATGATGCGTATCCTATTGCTTTTTTGTTTCCTGGTTAATGCACTTTACTTACATGCCCAGCTCTGCACGGGTATTCCAGGCCCCATCGTGTATTCCGAAACGTTCGGCTCGGGTGCCGTCGATTTAGGTCCGCAACTGTCGGCAGGTGCCACGACGTATAATTTTGGGGCGATTGCACCGGGTAATTATTTGGTCGTAAACAACAGCGCCGTAAATGGCAGTTTTTGGCATAATTCACTCGATCACACGCCCAATGATGTCAATGGTTTTATGCTGTTATTTGATGCCAGTGTAGAGCCAGGTATCTTTTTCAAGCGGCGCTTGACGGGACTTTGCAGTGGTTCCAAATATACGTTTTCCTGCTGGGCAATGAATGTTCAAATTCCTGGGGACTGTAACGGGCAGGAAGTCCGGCCGGATATATTATTCGAATTGCGGGATGTAAATACGGGCGCAGTGCTCGGCCAAACCAGTTCGGGACCGATTCCTTTGCTGCCTGCGCCTTTGTGGCAACAATATGCACTCACCTTTTATGTGCCGATCGACCAGACCGAAGCCGAAGTGGTGCTGATTAATAATGCAAAAGGGGCTTGTGGCAATGACCTGGCGATTGATGATTTTGAATTGTATTTGTGCAGCCCACTGACTACCCAGGAATTGACCCTTTGCGCGGGCGAAAGTTTTCCGGTTGGGAACAAATTGTACACCGAACCGGGTGTTTATACCGACTTGTTTCCGATTGGGCAAGGCTGCAATGACAGTACGGTGGTAACTACTTTGAAGTGGTTTAACCAGCCGCTTCGGCAGGAATTTACCCGGTGTGCAGGTGATACGGTGCAGGTTTTAAACAATTTTTATACAAAAACAGGCTTTTACCGGGATACCATTGAGTTGCCAGGCTGTGATAGCATGATTTTTACACAGTTGACGATTAAGTTGCCAGATACTACCCGGCAAACGGTTTATTTATGTGCGGGCGAGGGCGTGCAGGTGGGAGCGAATTTTTACGATCAAAGTGGCAATTATGTTGATCGGTTGGTAGATGAAATTGGCTGCGATAGCACCGTTTTTACCACGGTGATTACGGATGTTCCGTTGACCTTGTCCGTGACGCCAGATTTTAGAGAATTAGCATTAGGGGATTCGATTCAGTTAAACAGCCTTGTTTCCCGAACTACCCATGTTGCTTTAAGTTGGCAGCCAGCCAATGGACTGAGTTGCGCGGATTGCCCTGATCCGGTAGCAAAACCATCTGAAACAACTACTTATATATTAATTGCGGAGGATACTTTGGGTGCTTGTACCGCGATGGATACGGTTCGGATAAAAGTGTTGCCCTGTAAAGCCGTATTTATACCAAATGTGTTTTCGCCGGATGATGATGGGTTTAATGATTATTTTACGGTATTCGGCGGCGCTTGCGTAGCCCAAGTGCAGGCATTACAGATCTTTGACCGCTGGGGTTCGCGGGTATTTAGCCGGACCGATTTTTTACCCAATATTGAAAATTTGGGCTGGGATGGAAGGGTAGGGGGGCGGATTGCACTTCCGGGGGTGTATGTGTATTGGGCTGATTTGGTGTTGTTTGGGGGTAAGGTGGAGCGGTTTTCGGGGGCAGTTACGTTGGTGCGTTAAGTTTACAAGACAGATATAAAAAAGCGGCCTGATGTCCCACACATCAAGGCCGCCAACAATAGCAGAAATACTATGGTATTAACCGAATT
>Ga0247832_1002164_pt1 | contig 31197 bp, 24 predicted proteins | sample LaCruzMarch2015__10_FD_192407 | JGI IMG/M metagenome (GOLD analysis project Ga0247832, IMG submission 192407) | Freshwater microbial communities from meromictic Lake La Cruz, Castile-La Mancha, Spain - LaCruzMarch2015_4m | ecosystem: Environmental > Aquatic > Freshwater > Lake | place: Spain... | reverse complement strand
TTTGCCAGCTTCCAAAACTTGAGCGGATCGCATGATAACACCTTCAGGCAAAGCAGTTTCAATCACCATATCCACCTCATCCTTGAGATCCTCGCTTCGTAGTGGGCGCTGGGAATCCAAAAAATCCACAACGCGATGCCCCCGGTGGACCGCTTCCTCGGCGACCACCTTGGCCAACCGACCGTGTCCCAAAAACAATAAATTCATACGTTGAAAAATAAAAAGATTTTGACTTCAAAAGCGATAGGTCCAGGTCAGGGCCGCACCCCCAAGACCAGGGGCCTGGCCTGGCAGGGCTGGTCGCACCGAAAAGTCCAAGCGCTCAAAGCCCTTGAGATGCGCATCGACATGGGCATCCAGTATTTGGATACCGTAAGCGACCAGGGTCAACAGGGCATAGGCATCCCGACTCCTACGCAGTAAATCTCGTTTTTGGAGCAAAGAAGCTTCGCTATCCGTGCTTTCAAAAGGGTCACGAGTGAGTGGATCGTTGTCCGTCCTCCACCGATATGCATTGCGGTAATCCAAATACAAATCAGCGGTCCGGGATGTCTGGTACGCCATCCAACCCAATCCTCCCCAAACCACCGGGATTTTCCAATAAGCTCGGTTGGTCCACTGTCCCCAACCCGGTAGCAGAGCGGCCCGGCGTGTTACCATGGACGGGTCTGGCAAAGGAGGAAAGGAATTCAGAGTTCGGCTCGCTGCTTCTTGGGAACGGCTCGCTGCATCCTGGGCGAAGAGCGAGGACGAAGGCCCCGTCCATAAAACTTCTAACCCAACAAAAAAAGTGACAAGAACAAGGCGAAAACCTGAACGCATGGCCTTTCCTTAGTCTCGATCGAAAATCAAATCCAATAAACGGTTCAGGTCTTCGGTGTTGGCAAAAGGAATTCGAATTTCACCCTTGCCCGTGGAACCGGCCTGCAAGCGTATGGGGCTTTCAAAGTGACGAACCAATCGGTTCTGCACCGCTTGATAGGCCGCTGCCTGGGTCAATGGAGCGGTCTTGGACGGTGAACCAGTCGGATCAGCGGGACGGCGGTTCGAGGTTTCCAACGACTTGGCAAAGGCTTCCAAGGCCCGAACGCTCCAAGCACCATCGATGCAGCGTTTCATGGCCTCTAATTGCAAGTCAACACGGCCGATTCCGGCCAAGACCTTGCCATGCCCCATTTCCAAAGCTCCGGAGCGCAGCGCGCTCTGAATCTCGGGAGGACATTTGACCAGCCGTGTGTAATGGGACACATTGACCCTTGACATCCCCACCCGGTTCGCCACTTCGTCTTGGTTGAGCTTGCATTCTTCTTGAAGTCGTAGCAAGGCCAACCCGATTTCGATGGGGTTCAAGTCCTTGCGTTGCAAATTCTCCACCAGGGCCATCTCGATCATGCCCTGCTTGTCGGTTTCGATCACGTAGGCAGGGACTTCCTTTTTGCCCAGCAAACGAGCCGCGCGCAGACGACGCTCCCCCGATATCAACTGATAGCGGTTGCCAACCCGGCGAAGGGTCAGGGGTTGAATGATCCCTAGCTTTTCGATGGACGCCCGCAGCTCCTCCAGGGCTTCGGGATCAAATTGGTCCCGGGGTTGGAATGGATTGATTTCGATGAGGTCCACCGATACCACCCCCTCCTGTACAGCGGAATGGAGGATGTCCTGGTCTTGGGGGGACATGAGTTGGCTCAGCCCCCGGCCCAGCACCATTTTTTTGGAGGATGCAGCCATGGTTATTCGTCGCCCAGGTAACGTTCCTCGTGGGCTATTTGGGTTAAATTGTTTTTCTGAAGAATTTCACGGGCCAAGAGCAAATAATTGGTAGCCCCTTTGCTAGCGGCATCGTGGTGAAGAACCGATACCCCAAAACTTGGGGCTTCGCTGAGCCGGGTGTTACGGTGAATGATGGTCTCAAAGGTCATATGCCCCAAATTGTTACGAACGTCTTCCGCTACCTGATTGGAGAGCCTTAGACGACCATCGTACATGGTGAGCAAAATACCCTCCACGCTCAATTTGGGGTTAAAGCGGCTTTGAACAATTTTGATGGTGTTAAGCAATTTGCCCAAACCTTCGAGGGCAAAATATTCGCATTGAACGGGAACGATGACGGAATGGGCCGCGGTCAGGGCATTGACGGTGATCAGCCCCAGGGATGGCGAACAATCGATGATCACAAAATCAAATCGTTGAAGAACCCCATCAAGGGCATGTTCCAAAATCCGTTCTCGCTGAGGCCGGTTGATCATTTCGATCTCTGCGCCGACCAAGTCAATGGAGGAGGGCAGAATACTCAAGCGCTCCGCCTGGGTTGGGATGCAGGTATCGAGAACGCTCAAGTCGTTGACCAAGCATTCGTAAAGGCCCGCCTTCACGGTTTTGGGGTCGATGCCCAAGCCCGAGGTAGCGTTGGCCTGGGGATCCGCATCGATCAACAGGACACGGTATTCCAAGATGGCCAGGGCCGAGGCTAGGTTGATGGCGGTGGTGGTCTTGCCAACCCCTCCCTTTTGGTTCGCTACGGCGATTATTTTACCGTTTGGCATGAAGGGTTGTCTTGGTTAGAAATAGAAGGAAAGGAGGTGAGGCCTGCAATGTATTTTTGAAGCTTGAAGCCCAAAGATACACCGACGATTCTTGCCCTGCTGCGTTCCCTAGGCGCTTCCTTGCGGCTGATTCGATGGACCGTTTGGGCGGGTCTTGGATGGGCAGGGTGCTTAGGACTTGGATTGGAAGGGTGCGCTAGCCCCTCCCAGGATACCGCCTTGAATGTTTTTCATTACAACCAGGAAACCCCGATTCGAAGCCTGGACCCCGCCATGGCCAGGGATCAAGCTGGTAATTGGACAGCGAGGCTCTTGTTCAACCGTTTGGTGGAATTGGGTCCGGACCAAAACCCGGTTCCTTCCCTGGCCCACCGCTGGGAAATTCTCGATGAAGGTCGCCTTTACCGATTCTACTTAAGGGATTCGGTCTTTTTCCACGAAAACTCCTGCTTTGGTCCTGCCAAAACAAGGCCACTGCGGGCAGGGGATGTGGTGTATTCCCTCCAACGCCTTCAAGACCCGTCCACGGCATCGCCGGGGGCTTGGATCTTTCGGGATAAGTTGGCCCCTCAGGGCATGACCGTGGTGGATTCGCTCACCCTGGAAATTCATCTTTCGCAGCCCTTCCCCCCCCTGCTCGGTTTGTTGAGCATGGGTTATTGTTCAGTCACCGCCCCGGAGGCTACCCGACGGTATGGTCGCGATTTTCGATCCCATCCGGTGGGAACGGGACCCTTTGCGCTGCGTACCTGGTTGGAGGGAGAAGGCCTGGTCTTGTCCCGCCACCCTCGGTATTTCGAGAAGGACGCTCGAGGCCAACGCCTCCCCTATTTGCAAGCCGTACAAATTCACCAGTGGACCGACAAGAGCACGGCCGCCATGGCCTTTTTGCAGGGCAAAATAGATTTGTTATCGGGATGGGAACCTGCTTTTCAACGACGATTTTTTGACGATGAATTGCAACTCAAACCTGATTTTGAAGGCCAATTTCAGGTGGTCCGTGGGCCTTACTTTAACACCGAATACCTGGGCTTTCTCTTGGACTCGAGCGCAAGCGGTGTCAACCGAGCTTTGTTAAACCCGTTGGTACGGCAGGCCCTGCATCATGCGACCGATCGGGTCACCTTGGTACGTTCCCTGCGCCGAGGTGTTGGCTATCCTGGTCACGGTGGGCTGCTCCCACCCGGTCTCCCCGGTTTTGATTCAACCTCTTTGATTCCAAAGACTTCCAATCCTTACCAACCTCTTTTGACCAGGGAAATCCTGCGCAAAGCGGGTTACGGACCCACCCATCCCTTGCGGTTGGTTTTGGAGACCAACCCGTCCTATGCTGATATCGCCCAGTACCTGCAAAGTCTTTGGGCCCCGCTCGGGATCCAAGTCGAAATCAAACTGAGCCAAGGTCCAGCGCTACGTCAAATGCTCAGCGGAAAAGAAGCGTCTTTTTTTAGGGCCAGTTGGATTGCCGATTATGCCGATGCCGAGAATTACCTGGCCCTGGCCTACGGCCCTAACCAAGTGCCCAACGGACCGAATTATACGTGCTACCAGGACAGCATCTACGATGGACTTTATCAAAGAGCCCTTCAAACAACCGATCTTCAGGAGCGCCACGCCTTGTACCGTCGGATGGACGCTCGAATTCAGGAAGCGCGACCCTTGATTGTATTGTATTACGACATGATGCTGCAATTGTTGGCAACAGGATGGGAAGGCTGGCATGTAAGTCCCTTGAATAGTCCGGACTTTCGCTACCTTCGCCGCGTTCCAACCCGATAAGGTCGTGATTCCTACCAACCGCACCCTGCTCAAGGACCATTGGGTTCTGGCTTGGCCCATCATCTTGGGGCAAATGAGCCATATGGCCCAATCGGTGGTGGATTCGGTGATGGTTGGAGGCTTGGGGGCCGTTCCCCTGGCCGGGGTATCGGTGGCCGTAGGGGTCTTTAATGTGCTTCTGGTTTTTGGAATTGGGTTATCGCTGGCGGTCACCACACTAAGCGCCCATGCGCGCGGTCAGGGAGACCCCGAAGAAGGCGGGAGGGTTTTGTTGCATGGTTTTTGGATCTGCCTTTTGGCCGGGGTCTTGATGCAAGGGCTCTTGATGCTTGGCATGCCTTGGTTATCGCTGTTGAACCAAAAACCGGAAGTCGAAGCGCAGATGCGGATCTACTTGCAGGCCTTGGGGTATTCCTTTTTGCCCATCATGCTTTTTCAAGCCTTTCGGCAATTTATTGAAGGGTTGGAATGGATGAAACCGGCGCTGTGGATCGCCGTATTGAGTATTCCTTTGAATATTGGTTTGAACAGCCTTTTGATTTTTGGTCGCTGGGGATTTCCGGCCATGGGGGTTGAAGGGGCGGCCTGGGCCACGGTCATCGCCCGGTGGATCATGGCCTTGGCGATGATGGCGTACGTTCTCAATCAGAAGGAATTAAGGATTTATTGGACCCATCGATTCCGCCTTCGGTCGGTTCGTATTCAACCGTTGTTTCGCTTGTTGGTTTTGGGTCTGAGTTCGGCCTTTCAGTTCATTTTCGAAACGTCGGCCTTTGCCGGAGCGGCGGTGGTCATTGGATGGTTGGGGGCCGAGGCCTTGGCGGCGCATCAGGTGGCCATCAACATCGCTTCCATGAGTTTTATGGTGGCCGTTGGTATCTCCTCATCGGCATCCATTCGCATTGGGTACGCCAGGGGCTTGGGTGATTTGGGGCTGGCCCGTCGAATTGGTTGGGTCGCCATGGGAATGACCCTGGCCTTGATGAGCCTCTGCGCCTTGGTTTTTGTGGGTTGGAACCAGGAACTCCCGGCTTTTTATGTGAGCGATCCTGTGGTCCTTCGCTCCGCTTCGACCCTGCTCCTGATCGCGGCGGCTTTCCAATTGGTGGACGGCCTGCAAGCCCTCGGTGTGGGTCTCCTTAGGGGCATGGAGGATAAACGCGTCCCCACCCTCCTGGTCTTGGTGGCGTATTGGGTCGTGGCCCTTCCCCTGGGAACCTACCTGGTCCTCCACAGTTCCTACGGCTTGTACGGAATGTGGATGGCCTTGGCCGGTGGTCTGCTCCTTTCGGCCATCTTCCTGATCCTGCGCTTTCTGCACCTGACAGCTGGCGCGATGTCCAAGGACCCTTGCCCTTAGGCCCTGAAAGGCCCACTGGAGGGTTTATGGGCTCCAAAACCGCTTTTGGGTGTACATTTGCGGCGGAGAGATGGCAGAGTGGTCGATTGCGGCGGTCTTGAAAACCGTTGACTGTAACAGGTCCGGGGGTTCGAATCCCTCTCTCTCCGCATCCCAAGCCCATGCCCCCGTTAGGGGGCTATTTATTTCAAGATGAGCCAGGCTTGCCTGAGCGAAATCGTGAAATAAATAGGCCAGGAACGAAGTTCCGGCATGGGCTGTAGATGCTAGGCCCCCCACTGGGATGTCCGAGCGCAGCGAGGACAATCCCCTGTCAATCCTTGAGTCTTATCGTTAAATAATGAGGCCAGGAACGAAGTTCCAACATGGGCTACTCATTCGACTCCTCCCCTGCCATCCCCTTGGCCGCTAACCAACCAGTGCTCCACGCAGCCTGAAAATTAAAGCCCCCCGTAACCCCATCGATGTCCAAGACTTCGCCCGCAAAATAGAGATTGGGGACCCGCTTGCTTTGCATGTCCGTCCAATTCACATCGCCCAAATGCACCCCTCCCGCCGTCACAAATTCCTCTTTGAAGGTCGTTTTGCCCTGGGCTTGGTAGGTATCGTTCGCCAAGAGAGCCGTGAATCGATTGAGATCCTTCCGACTCCATTCCGACCAACGTTTGGAAGGATCCAAATCGACTTTTTCGACGAGGTATCGCACCAAGCGAGCCGGTAAACCCAACCCCAATTGGCCTATCGCTTGGGCCTGGTTGAAATCTTTCTGTTGTTTTAACAAATGCTCACGAATCTGATCTTCGTGGAGGGTGGGCAACCATTGAACCGAGAACTCAAAACGATATTGGCAGGCGTTCAGATCCCTGGCTGCCAGGGCGGATAAGCGCAAAATAGCGGGACCGCTGAGCCCCCAATGGGTGATCAACAAAGGACCGGTGCTTGACTTTTTGAAAGCTGTTAAACGAACCGTGGCTTCCGGTACCGATACCCCCATCAACTCGGTGATGGGGTTTTGGGGTAAATTGAAGGTAAACAAGGAGGGAACCGGTGGAACGATGCGATGGCCTAGATCCTCCAACCATCGGTAGGCCTCCCCTTTGGGGTGTCCCCCGGTCGCAACCAGCAATTGGCTGCAACGCGCTGTACCCCCCGGACCCTCCAACACAAAACCTCCATCCACCGCACGAATCGTTTCATAATGGGTGTTAAGCAAAACGCCCACCCCGTACTTTTCGGCTTCCGTGAGCAGGCAACGCGCCACCGTCTCCGAACGATCGGTCACGGGAAACATGCGACCATCCGCTTCGGTTTTGAGAGGCACACCGCGCTGCCCAAACCAATGAATGGTATCTTCCGTACCCCAGCGGGCAAAAACCTGGCGCAATACGTTTCCACCCCGCGGGTAATTTCCCACCAAAATCCCTGGCTCCAAACAATGATGCGTCACATTGCATCGACCGCCTCCGGAAACCAAAACTTTGGACAAAACCTTGGAAGACTTTTCAACCAAGGCAACGCGAAGTCTTCGATTCAACCTCGCCGCATTGACCGCCGCAAAAAATCCGGCAGCCCCCCCACCCAGAACCAAGACATCGACCTTGAGGTTCATCAATCCAAAAACTCAGGCCGAAACCAATTCATAGTGCACACGTTCTTAGTGCACAAGAACCACCTGTTCCAATGGAACCCGGAACCGAGGTCCCCAAACTCCCGCTTCGGTCCCTAGCCCCACGGCGATGGCCATGTTGATTTCGGCACCACGGGGCAGGCCCAAAAATTTCCGAACGCGCACCCGGTCCAAGCCCTCCATGGGGCAGGTATGAAAACCCTCTGCGGCGACCGATAACATAAAGGTCTGGGCTGCCAAAGCGCAGGATTTGTGCGCAACAATGCGCTGTTCAGCTTTACCCCCGGGTCGGTAAAAGGGCTTGAAGGCCCCCATCACCCACCCCAGGAGCCAGCGGACCCTGTGCATGATCCCCAGAGGGTCGTTGGTGTACAAAAATGGCATGAGCTTGCCGTAGTAGCGGAGCCCGGCTTTCTGACCGTTGTTGGGTTCCCCCTGGATGCTATTTTGGACTTGTTGAAGGTTCCAAGCGGCACGGTTTTTCCATAAATCTTGACGAGTCACAAAAACGACTTGATGTTGGGCCGAACGCGCGGCATTCTGGTTCAGGCAGAGGGGGACCATTTGGGCCAAAGCATCCTTGGACTTGATCCAATGAAATTCCCAAAGCTGCATATTGCTGCTGTTGGGCGAAAGGGCGGCTCTTTCCAACGAACGCTGAATGACCTCATCGGGAACCGGCGTATTCGCGTCAAAAAGGCGGTTGGAACGCCGAAAATCGACGATTTCCTGAAAGGCTTGGGAATGCATACGCGAAGGTACATCTTCGCCCTTGCCGGGAAGCCTCTACGTAGGACCATCCCTTTCGTATACTTGAACGAAGGAAGACTTCCTGAACCTCTCCGTTTCCAAAACCCTCTGCCTTTGATGAAAATCGACACGACCCCGGATCCCTTTGAGGCTTGCTACCCAAAAAACATGTCCAGTCACCCTCAACTTCAAGTCTTTGGGACTTTGTTTAAATCCATCATCTTCATCATGGTTTGGGGCTTGGTATCCTTGCCTGGAAGTCTTCGGGCGCAGGTGGTGAATACCGGTTTTGCCGATTCCAGTGGGGGGATCCGACTGGGGAACGAACATTTGGTTTTGGGCGCCCAATTGGACTTGTACCGAAATGCAGGGCCCTCCAAAGGCTCCCAAATCCCAGACCTCGTTAGCTCGGCGAGCCTCAACCAATGGAGCGTCAACCTGGCTTTTTTGGACCTGCGATACCGCAGCGAACGTCTACGCTCTCGATTGATGCCGGCCTTTGGCACATATATGGAGCGGAATTATGCACCCGCTGAACCACGATTGCTCGAAGCCAGTTTGGGATTCAAGCCATGGAGTCGGTACGATTTATGGATTGATGCCGGTTTGCTGGGTTCACCTTTCACCAACGAAAGCCCCTTGTCCCGGGATCAACCCACCTATACCCGCTCCTTGTCCGCTGAATTTGTTCCGTATTTTCTGAGTGGCGTACGAATCGGTTATACCTGGGGCCCCAAGCTCAGCACCTTTGCCTATTGGGTCAATGGGTGGCAGCAAGCCGTGGATCGGGTTCCCGGCCAGGCCTTGATCGCTCAAGTCGAATACCGGCCCCTTTCCAAACTGCTGATCAATGTGAATTTGTTCCATGGCCGGGAGCAACACAGCTCATTGCGCAATTCCATTACCTTGGAGTCCATCACGGGCCAACGCACCCTGTTGGATGCCTACGCTATAGTCCGTGCTTCCTCCAAAACCTTGCTAACCAGCAGCTTTTATCGTGGATGGCAAAACGAGAACCACTGGACCCAAGGCAACCTCATTGTTGAACACAGCCTAAACAATCAATGGTCTGCTAATCTGCGCTTTGAAATCCTTGAAGACCTCCACGGCGTGGTTTTGCCCATCAGCAACGCGGCGGTGTCCGGTGCAATGCAGGGTTATTCCGGGGGACTCAAATTCAAAGCCCTTGATAACTTGTTCCTGCGCTCAGAATTTAGGTATTTGCAAAAGGGTCGTTCCAACGCTACGCGCGAAACATGGCCTTATTGGACCCTCAGTGCCTCCATAGGTCTCTAAGATTAACGCACCACAAGGCGGTGGCTTGTCTTGACCTGCCCCTGTTGCAAATAAATCCTGTCAATTTAAATTTTCATTAAAGCCGTTAGGCTTAATCCTCATTGGACTCGAAATCCCAAAAACCAGGTCCTTGGTGTGGAGGGCCCGTAGATAAAGTTGCTATCCCTTCCAGGACCTCGGTCAAATTCTTTTTGGTAACGGTTCAACAGGTTTTTGAACCCCGCAAAAAACTCAAAACCCGCATGGATTCCCTTGAACTTGCATTTTTTGGTCCACTGACCGTTCCACTCCACCATGGTGGGCGATCGAAAAATTTGGTCGTTGGGATTGGACTCGGAGCCTCCAAATCGAGGGACCGACATGGGGCCTATAAGCAACAGATGGAGATTCAACGTCCACCCTCGTTTGGACCACCAGGTGCCTTGGCTGTACCCATAAAAGTTGGGGGTCCGCATAAAGAGGCGGGTGGTCGAAACTTCGGATAAAACTTGAACGGGGACATCCCAACGATTGAATTGCCAAGTCCAGGACGACTCCCATTGGAATCGCCTTCCCCATTGGGCCCGGCCCTCGACGCTGATACCCCCTACGGTTGCGCCGTTGCCGTTGCGCTTGAGAAGCTGTTCGCCCCAAGAATCCGAACCAATGTTCTCCAACACAAAAGCGTCGTTCAAACGGGTTCCAAACCCTTCCAAATCAAATCCGTAAACCCATCCTGCGGTGGCTTTTTCGTAACCCAACGAGGTATGAAAACTATGGGAATATTCAGCGCGTAATCGCGGGTCAAGAGAAACACGGGATACCCCACCCCCTGCAAAGGCGGTATGCAAATCCGTGTCGAAGGCTTGAGGGGCCCGAAAACCCGAAGCATACCCAAGACGCCATTGCCAGCCGTTTTCTTTTTTATATAACAAGGCCCATCGAGGACTCCAAACCGGTTGTTTTAACATCGAATGGATGTCCATCCGCAAACCACTCAGCAAGCGCCATCGAGAATGGATAAACCATTCTATTTGAGCAAATTGCCCCCAATCCCGGAGGTTTTGATCCACCAAGAATCGGTAGGCCGGAATGCTATCAGTAACACGATCGCTCAGGTATTCTATACCGGCCGTCAAATTCATCGGTCTTCCTGCAACCTCCCATCGATGACCTACTTGCATCCCCATTTGACCTGTTAAAGAGCTGGACCCACCGTAAGGAGGACTTGACAGATGCTGAAGAATCGCAGACGGGGAATCCGGGAAAATCCCGGTATAGTGCTCCCGCTGAACCCCTTGCCATGCTGTATAGGCTACGAGGTTGGAACGGCCTTGATTCCAAGTCCTTCGATAGTCAAGATGACCCAGCCTTGCCTTGGTTTTGCGCTCCTCGGCCTGAGGGGCCAGGTAGACCGGTCCATCCACCATGGATCCACCGTAGCGGTATTCCCGCAGCGTTTGCAACGATAAATTCCACCGTCCACCGCCCCTGGGTCGCCAATAGGCGTTGAGGCCTAGATTATCGGCGTTGGTTTTGGGAAGTTCGCTCAAACCATCGCCGTTGGCATCCCACCATTGGCGACTGCGGTGATTGTAAAGAACCTGAACCGCTCCGCGTCCTCCTGCGAATAGCCGACTCAGTTCCCCGTCCACCATGCCATCGGAAGCGCGCCCACCCACAAGACGATAGGTACTGCCTAGCGAATAGCCGTTTTGGTCCGGAGAACGAGTGATGATGTTCACGGTGCCCCCAACGGCATTGGAACCGTACATCGTAGACCCTCCACCGCGAACAACTTCGATTCGCTCGATCATGGATGCGGGCCACATTTCCAGCCCGTAAAGACCCAACAACGAACTGACCACCGGTCGACCGTTCCATAAGATTTGAGAATACCCTCCAGGCAAACCATTCATGCGTACCTGGGTATAATTGCAGGTCTGGCAATTGGTTTCGGTGCGAAGTCCGGGGATCAACCGCAAGCCTTCCAGCGCATTGTTGGCTTGAACCCTTTGAAGCGACCTATGATTGACCACATGGACCGCAACCGGTGATTCACGACGACGCTGAAATTCCCTGGATCCGGTGATAACGACCTCGTCCAGTTGCTTTAACAACAGCGTGTCCGGGTCGGTTGACACGGGATGAACCGCATGAACCGGAGTTTGTAGGCTATCCATGGGAGCAGCCTGCAACAAGGAAAACAGAGCAGCCGTCCAGATCATGGATCCCTACCTCAAATCGTAGCGATCCGCGTTCATGACTTTGACCCAAGCCTTGATAAAGTCACGAACAAATTGTTCTTTGTTATCGTCTTGGGCATAGAATTCCGCGTAGGCTCTCAGGATCGAATTGGAACCAAAAACCAAATCAACCCGTGTTGCCGTCCAACGGGTTTCCCCGCTGCTGCGGTCCACCATGTTGTAGGAATTGCGTCCAGTCGGTTCCCAGCGGTAACGCATGTCGGTTAAGTTGACAAAGAAATCGTTGCTAAGAACGCCAACGCGATTGGTGAGGACACCGTGGGCTTTGCCTCCTTGATTGGTTCCCAAAACCCGCATTCCACCAAGGAGGACGGTCATTTCGGGGGCGGTTAATCCCATCAATTGGGTACGGTCCAAAAGCAATTCCTCGGGTTGGGCATCGTAATGTTCTTTGAGCCAATTGCGGTAGCCGTCGTGAAGCGGTTCCAGAACCGCGAAGGACTCGGTATCCGTCCATTCGGCAGAGGCATCGGCCCGACCTTGATGGAAAGGAACAGCTGCCTTGACACCGGCCTGGTGAGCAGCGGCTTCAACCGCCGCACTGCCGCCCAGTACGATTAAATCGGCCATGGAAACAGGGTGACCGCAGGAGGCTTGGATTTGCTCGAGGGTCGTCAAAACTCGATCTAAGCGCTCGGGCTCGTTGCCGGCCCAGTCCTTTTGGGGAGCAAGGCGAATGCGGGCACCGTTGGCGCCGCCACGGAAATCCGAACCACGGAAGGTACGGGCGCTGTCCCATGCCGTGCAAATCAAATCGCTGTGGCTAAGACCGCTGTTCAGCAGGGTGGTCTTGAGGGCCGAGATTTGAGCATCACTCAAAGGGGCCGATGCAGCCGGTAGAGGATCCTGCCAAAGCAGGTCCACCTTGGGCGCATCGGGACCCAAGTAACGAGAACGCGGTCCCAAATCCCGGTGGGTTAGTTTGAACCAAGCCTTGGCAAAAACTTCCTCGAAATAGGCGGGGTCTTGGTGAAAACGCTCGGAAATTTTGCGGTATTCGGGGTCCATTTTCATGGCCATGTCCGCATCGGTCATGATGGGGTTGCGGCGAACCGAGGAATCGTGGGCATCCACCGGCATGTCCTCGGGACGAATGTTGATCGGCTCCCATTGCCAGGCACCGGCCGGACTCTTGCGCAGTTCCCATTCGTACGATAACAACAAATGAAAGTACGTATGGTTCCAACGATCGGGGGTCGTCGTCCAGGCCCCTTCGAGGCCGCTGGTGACGGCGTCGGCCCCGTGGCCCTTGCCACCGGGATTCATCCATCCAAAACCCTGGGTATGCAGTTCCTCGCCTTCCGGGTTGGGGCCCAGGGCCGAGGCGTCACCGTTACCGTGGGCCTTGCCCACGGTATGGCCGCCGGCCGCAAGAGCCACGGTTTCTTCGTCGTTCATGGCCATCCGTGCAAAGGTGGTGCGGACATCCTGGGCCGTGCGCAGCGGATCGGGTTGACCGTCCACGCCTTCGGGGTTCACGTAGATGAGACCCATCTGGACGGCGGCCAGCGGATTCGCCAACGAATTGCTATCGTTGGGGTTGGTGTAACGGTCTTTGGTCAGCCATTCCTTCTCGCTACCCCAATACACGTCCTTTTCGGGATGCCAAATGTCTTCGCGACCACCCGCAAAACCAAAGGTTTTGAAACCCATGGATTCGTAGGCCATGTTCCCCGCCAAAATCATTAAATCCGCCCAAGAAATTTTGTTCCCGTACTTTTTCTTGACCGGCCAAAGCAGGCGGCGGGCCTTGTCCAGATTGGTGTTATCGGGCCAGCTGTTCAATGGGGCAAAGCGGAGGTTGCCGGTATTGCTGCCACCCCGACCATCCGAGGTCCGGTAGGTACCGGCGGCATGCCAGGCCATCCGGATCATCAGGCCTCCGTAATGACCCCAGTCGGCGGGCCACCAGGATTGGCTTTCGGTCATCAGTGCTTTGAGATCGGACTTAAGGGCTTCGAGGTCCAGCGATTCAAAGGCCTTGCGGTAATCAAAACCCTCGCCGTTGGGGTTGACCTTGGTATCGTGCTGATGCAAAATATCCAGATTCAGGGTTTTGGGCCACCAAGCGGTGACACTTTGAGCGCCTTGGGTGTTGGCACCGTGAACGACGGGGCATTTTCCAGATGAGGAATTGGGGTTCATGGGATGGGGTTTAGAAATGAGAGCCTTCTACGGGATTCGAACCTGCGACCTACTCATTACGAATGAGTTGCTCTACCAGCTGAGCTAAGAAGGCTTTGAAGATGCAAACCTAGCCCTGAAACCGACATAAACCATTCTTTCGATGGCCGGTCCCCAGACCAGGGATGCGTCAAAATAGGGTGAAAAAGGATTTCCGCTATCCAGAATTAATTGCCTTTGACGAAAATCCCCCAAGTTCTCAACGCCTATATAAAAGGCCCCTTTTTTGAAGTTTTTGGTGACTTGCAAAAACAAAACCGCATAGGCAGGCGATTGTTCAGGCATTTGGGTACCCTGCGGGTTGCTTGCCGTGAATGGAATTCGCTTGGAACCAAAGACCTGCATGGTGGCATCCCATTCCCAACGCTTTTTGGTGCGGTAGGCCACATTCACCATGGCCCGATGAACGGGCACCATGGGTCGACGCAAAAGACGGATCAACCCGGTTGCTCCGCCTGGGTTGGTAGGCAAAGTGGGCAGATAATCGCTGCGAACATCCTGCAAACGATACGCCAGCCTAACCTCGGTCCGCTTCATGGGTTGCAGTTCCATTTCGACTTGAACACTGCGGCTCCACGAGCGACCGGGCTGGTTGTACAGCCACAAAGCCCCAGGACTTCGGTCGTAATCCGCGATCACTTGGTCGGTGAACCACTGTTGCTGCAGGTCCACCCCCCACCTTGCGTTGCGATAGCGAAACCGAAAGTCTCTGGTGTAATGCAGACCGGTGTACCATGAAGCCTCTCGGTTCAAGCCATAGGCCGCACCCATTCCACCGGGTTCCATCGTAGCCTCCACCCCCTGAACCCTGAGAGCCCGGGAACTCACCATGGCCCCTTGGTTCTCCGCCCAAATCGATGCCACCCGAAATCCACGACCCGCACCGATTCGGAGTTGACTCTTTTCGTCCAAATCGCTTTTCCAGTGGATGCGCGGAGAGAACTGCCAACCGTAGCGGTTGTGGTAATCCACCCGACCGCCCAGGACCCAAAGCGATGCACCTCGGTCCAAGGTGAATTCACCGAACAAACCGGGTACCCACTCCATCCGATGATCGATGCGACGGGCATTGGAGGCCCAATCCAGGGCCAGGGTATCCACCTGTTCATGGGTTCGATCGCCCAAGAGATTCCAACCCACCCGGTATCGGTTGCGACTGCTTCCCAAAATATCCTGGTAAATCCCCTGAACATACCCGGATTCTTGACGACCGCTGTAGTTTCTCCACCCGTAGCGATTGGCCAAATCAGTCAGACCCATGCTCCATAACAATCCGAGGGAACGGTAACGATGGGCCGGGAAAACGTAACCCAACTTCCCAAAAACCTCGCCCTGGTCCATCCGACTGCTCAACCCGTAAACGCCGGGCTGTTCCACAGGACTTGAATCGTGGTTGTAACCCAGCTGTCCACCTTGGCGCTGATCTCGGACTCTGCGGAGATTAATCTGAGCACTGAGGCCCTGTTGGTTATCGTAAAAAAAGCGGGCCAGACCGTTCGCCTGAAACCCGGTGGGTAAATCCAAAAAACCGTCCTTGTTAACATCCGGTGACCCATCCATTCGGTTCCCATGCAAGAGCCAAGCCGCCGTCCAATGACGGTGAAGTCGATGGGAAACAATGGCATTGACTTCGCTGCGCCCCATTTGGTTGAGGTACCCGTTCAAAACCAAGGGTTCTTCCGAATTCGGTTTTTTGAATTCCAAATTCACTTGACCACTCATAGCCTCAAAGCCATTCACCACCGATCCCGGTCCCTGGGTCAATTGAATTTCATCGATCCAAGTCCCCGGAATCAACGAGAGACCCGTATGGGTACCCAGACCCCGCATGGTGGGGATGTTTTCGCGCAACATTTGAACATAGGAACCGGACAGTCCCAGGAGTTGAATTTGCTTGACCCCGCTGGCCGCATCCGTGTACGAAACCTCCACCGATGGATTGGTTTCAAAACTTTCGGATAAATTGCAACAAGCTGCTTTGAACAGCTCGGCCTCCGTCAAGACCTTGGTGGAAAGGGCCTCCGCTCTTTGGATAAAGGACGATGCCCTTTCCTCGCTCACTTCCACCATGGCCAAACCGCTGGCTGGTTTGAGGATAACCCGGAGGGCTTTGGAGTCCCGAATAAACAAGGTATCGGGGGCCAATCCCAAATACCGAACCACCAAGCGCTTGGTCTGAGGAACCGTGGGAATCGCAAAGGCCCCCATCGGACCGGTCACGGTTCCAACCGATGTGGATTGCCAATAAACATGGGCCTGAACCAAAGGGACCAACCGACCTTGGGCATCTTCCTCAAAAACAACCCCGCGAAGGGTGTCCTGGCCGAAGGCAGGAAAGGCTATCCAAGCCAACCCTGCAATCATCAACGACCTTAAGCCAACCCAACCCCAATGCTTGAGGTAACTCAATGAGGCGAATGTTTTTCCCTGTACAAACAACAATCAGGCAACGATTGGTAAACGGCCGAATCGGCCTTGAAACGTTCGGTATCGTGACCAGCCGCAGCGACAAAACGTTGAATCTGGTCCTCTGAAATTTTGGATGGACGGTAAACCACCCAAGCTTCTTGTTTGGAACGGTCCCAACCCGCGGCCACGATGCCTTTTTGGTCCAGGGCCTCCAAAATGCGTTCTTCGCAAGCCCCGCAATTGCCGTAGACTTTGAATCGGTACTCCACCTTGGTGGCCGTCTGGGCATGCAAAGAAGGAGAAAAGGCCATCCCCCCTAACCAAAACAAAAGACTCCAAAGGATACGATTCATCATGGACAAACTTAATCCAAAAGGACCCATCTATCTCAGCGAAGACGACGGTAAATCACGTACCCACCTTGGGACCGATGCCGTACCAAGGCGTGGGTGGTGGTGTCGGGTAGGCGGTCCACCCTCGTCACCAAAAAAACGGGACGGTCCAAGGGGACCTGTAACAATTCATCTCCAGTAGGCATGGAGGAATACCCGGAGGCAGGGTCAAAAGGTATTTGCAAGTAAAAAAACGGAGCATAACTTTTGAATCCCCAGGTCCCTGCATAGACTTTTTCGCCTGCCAAGGATTGGTAGAAATTCACCGCCGGGGTTTGGGTCACCGAAGCAATGCGCGGCAGATAGGAAAAAGTCAAACCCATCACCAAAAGGGCGACGCCCAATCCCATCACCGGTACCCCCAGGTCGGGCCTGTGGTTTTTGGACTTTTGCCAACCCCAAAATGCCAAGAAAGGAAGCGGAACGATCCACAACGATTCCCAACCCGACCAAGGCAGGGCATCGCGAACGGCTTCTCGAACAAAAACATCCTTGATTTGATCGATCCAGCTGGCCTTGAAGCGCATGACCCAAGGAATCGCCCCCAAAATCACGGACCACAAAAGAACCTGAAAGGTAAAAATCCCGCTTAACCAACGGGGCCATGATCCCTTTTGGAGGTCTCGTGCCAAGAAGGAAGCCCCCAAATAAGCCAGCGGAACATAAGCCAACGAAGAGTAGTGGATGATCTTGGTGGTACTCATGCTGAATACCACCAAAACCACCCAAAAAAGAGCCCACATGGACTGATGCAGGGTGATGGAGAAATCCTCTGTGCGATCGGTTTTTTGCCATCGGAACAAGAGGGGCAAAGCCAAAGGAACCGCTGGAAGACAACCCAACATCAAAACCAACGCATGGTAATAAAAGGGTTGTTCATGGCCTGCCACGCCGGTTCGAAACAAGTCAATCATGTAGGACCAAAACAAGAGCAATTGACTCGGCCCTTGAACCCACCACTCCAGAGCGACCCACGAAAGAACCGGAACCAAAAGACCGATCCCAAAGACCCCTGCACCTTTCCACCAAAACGAGGACCAGGATTTGTTACGAACGATCCAAAAAAGAGCTGTTAAAGCCAATAAGAAAAAACCAACCGGGCCTTTGGTTAAAACAGCCAATCCAGAAGCGGTACCAGCCGCCAACCACCACCCTGCTTTCCAAGTACCCTGCAATCCCAAGTGCATGGCTCTAAACAAGGCAAAAACAGACAACAAAATAAAATAATTGAACATCGGATCGATGATACCCGATTTGAAATACGCATGCGGCAACAAAGTAGCCCAAAAAAGGACGGCCCAAAGCCATCCCATCCGCTGGGTGTACCAGCGCCTACCTACTTCGTAAAGCGTTAATAGATAAATAGTTCCAAGCAATGCATTGGGCAAACGGGCCGCCATCTCTCCCACCCCAAAAATCTTCATCATCCCCGCCTGCACCAGCATAAAAAGGGGTGGTTTTTCGTAAAAGGGACGGTAATTTATTTGGACAGACCCGTAATCCCCGGTCGCCAACATTTCCCGGGCCGATTCAGCAAAATTGATCTCATCCCAATCCAGCAAGGACCAGCCCCCCAAGCCCAGGTAAAAAAAAACGGATAAGAAAACCAGCAGGGGCCTCGCAAAACGAGGGCTAGTGAACCAGGGTTCCAATTGCTTTAGCCTCTCGTCCGTACCCATCGTGCCATCCAAAGAATTCCAACCAAAGAACCCAAGACCAAAAGTCGAAAAGACCAGGTCCGGATCGGATCAGGTGTTGCTCGTAATGAGGCAGCCAGGGGCAAGGTCCGGCCATCGTAACGCATCATGGGGTTTAACAAAAGTTTGGCCCCCTTATCCAAAGCCTCCACGCGGGCATAGGATTCTTGAGCACCTAGTTCAACCAACAGGGTATCCGTGTTTTGCGATGACGCCAAAACCTTCCCGTTTTGGCCGATGGCCTGAATGCGCTCAAAAGGATGCGAAAATCGAAAAACGCGTTGATCAACGGAAGGGGTCGTGCAAGACACTAAGGCCTTGTCAAAGTTAGAATCTTCGGCGTACACCGCGTAGTGCCGACCCATTAGGGCCTGTTGCATCACATTTCGGGTCTCGGCTTGGGCCCCCATCAGAACATTCCAACGCTTGAAGGTCGCTTCCCGGTGTAGATCGTGGGTATCGTCGTTGGACATCACCCAAGACAAACGCCCAGCGGACAGGGCCGCATCGTAATACTTCTCCGAATGTCGATAATGGTTAAAAACCTCCATAAAATGATATCCTCCCAAGCGCGGCATATCCTCCAAACGACGACCTCCTCCAAAATCCGGATGCGCCATCACCAAAACCGCCCCCCTGTCGCGCAATCCTTGAATGATTTGCTGTTGTTGGGACGTGTTCTGGTAGAGCGGAAAATCAAAATAGGAAGGCCGATCCAAACCCATCACCAACAAATGCGATTTGAGTGGATTGTACCCGCTTTCGTAAACAGGCACGTACAAAGGTGCTTTGTTTTGAGACCAATGGCTGATTTGATGGTAATTGGACAAGGAAGGCAGATGATAACCCATTAACAAATAGGCCGTTACAAGCACGGAGTCGGATTGATGACCGTTGGTCCACCCACCCCAGGAACGGGAATGAGCATGGAAATTGGCTTTGAATCGAAGCGGAGGCATCGAATCGTAAGGGTTGTAAAGGCTGGAGCCCGAAAAGGGTTGAGCCGGCGCAAATTGATAAATCTCGGAACGGAGGTATAAGCCAACGGCCACGAACAAGACCAACAAAACAAACAAAGCGAAACCCTGAACGCCTCGAAGCAAAACCTTCACCAAGCGAAGAATCAGGTTCCCAAACCCACGAATCCAGCCCTGGTTGGAGTTCCCCATCCTAACCAAAAATTGGAGACCTCAGGATTCCCCATTTTTGAAGACGATACATCAGGGCCACCCTTAAAACACCCCATCCGTACACCATGCTACGCCGAAAATTAATGGAGGAAGCCTCGTCAAAATATCGAGTAGGGCATGAAACTTCGCCTACCTCGTACCCAAAAAAGCAGACTTGAGCTAACATTTGATTGTCAAAAACAAAATCGTCCGAATTCTTTTCAAATGGAATGTTACGGAGCACTTCGGCCGTGAAAAGGCGGTACCCGGTATGGTATTCCGATAGCTTCTGCCCCATCAAAAGATTTTGGGTCAGGGTAAGCATGCGGTTGAACACGTATTTATAGACGGGCATTCCACCCCTCAAGGCTCCTTTACCCAAAATACGAGAACCAATCACCACCGGGTACACCTTGTGTGCGGCCAAATATGCCATGCTTTCAATCAAACGAGGGGTGTATTGGTAATCGGGGTGTAGCATAACCACCAAGTCGGCCTCCAATTCCAATGCCTTGTTGTAACAGGTTTTTTGGTTTCCACCGTAGCCCCTGTTCTGAGGATGCACCAAAACATGGCGTATGCCCAGCTCCCTTCCGACCTCCGCGGTCCGGTCGGTGGAATGATCGTCCACCAAAACCACTTCATCCACGATATCCATGGGAATTTCTGCGTAAGTCCTGGCGAGGGTTTTCTCGGCATTGTACGCGGGCAGGATAACGACCAGTTTTTGACCTAAAAGCATGATTGGGCAAAGGTAAAGGGCTTCGTGCTTAATTTAGCAGTGGAAAAATGCCAGAGTGGTCGATCGGGCCGCACTCGAAATGCGGTGTAGGGGCAACTCTACCGGGGGTTCGAATCCCTCTTTTTCCGCAACCCGCAACGCCCCCCACTGGGGGGCTTTTGCTTTCCAAGGGCAAGCCAAGGTCACCGACCTTGAGCGCAGACCGAGGAAAGCAAAAGCGGAGCAGCGAAGCTGCGCGTTGCGGGTTGCTGGTCCCCCCCTCCCGGGATGTACAAGCGCGCTGCGCGCCGTCAACCCTCTTTTTCCGCAACCCGCAACGCCCCCCACTGGGGGGCTTTTGCATTGGAGGGGATGAGGTCAGGGCGAATGAAGGCTAGGAACGCTTGGAAAAATTCCGAGAATACCCGACCAGCAGAACCCCCCCACCCTTTTGAGCCCCATCTGAATCCATCCATGATAGGTCAATTTGGGACTTATCCTCGTTCAAAAGACAGGTTAAACCCATGTCCCAACCCCTTTGGCCGGCATGTCCCTTGACCCCAAAACCAAAAACTTCTCCAAAAAATCCCCAAGAACCACCCGAAGACCAATTAACCGTCATAGCCCCCAGAGGAATCAACGAAGGCGAAGATGGAAACAGTCCCAGTCCCCAATTGGTGTTGATGGAAAGTCCGAAAGGCAAATTGTGCATGGTAACGAGATACAAATCCCCTCCCAATGGCATTCCTTGCGATTGCGTTCGCTTGTAGCGTGGATCAACCACAACATTCGCCATGAAACCCCAATCAGGAATCAAACCCTTCTCTTGACCACAACGCACCTTGCCACGAAGGCCACCAATTGGGTTTGATTTTGAGTCAAATAATCATCCAAAGCCGATAATGGCGGAGCATAATTCCATTGTGCCCTCCATTCAAACCTCGAGGTCTGACCATAACGAAGCAAAAGGGCGGGGTTCACTGGTTTGGCATCTCGAAACCCACCGGACCAACCGCTACCCAATTCCAATTGGAAAGAACCCTTTTTGGGTGAATACGGAGCATCCGCAACACCAGGTCGATCAAAAGTCGGCGCAGACTGAAAAGGAAATGACGATTGGGCGGCACTATGAGAAACGAACCCCAAGAATCCCAAACCAAAGAGGAAACAAACCAACCTCATGATCCTGCGACTTCCAACGATGATCCGTCCTTGGATTGATTAAAGAAACGGTATACAAGCGGAAAAACAAGCAGTGTAAGAACGGTGGCTGACAAGATCCCACCAATGACCACGATCGCCAATGGCTTTTGGGTTTCGGAACCAATACCGGTACTTAACGCGGCAGGCAGTAACCCAATGGCAGCCATGAGTGCCGTCATCACCACCGGCCGAGTACGCTCACGAACCCCTTCAAAAAGGGCTTCTTGCATGGCCATACCCCGTTCCAAGTTTCGTTTGAATACCGATATAAGAATGACCCCGTTCTGTATACACAACCCGAACAAAGCAATGAAACCAATGCCAGCAGAAATACTAAAAATAGTACCCGTGATGTGCAAAGCAAGAATGCCACCTACCAAGGCAAACGGGACATTGATGAGCACAAGACCGGCATCCTTGCTATTTCCAAAAGCGAGAAACAAAATAAAAAAGATAATTACAAGGCATACAGGGACCACCTGCGCCAAGCGTTTTTGGGCTCGGACTTGGTTTTCGAATTCACCACTCCACTTTACTTCGTATCCTTTGGGGAGGTGAACGGAGGCTTCCACCTTTTGTTGAGCCTCGGCAATGGTACTTCCTAAATCACGCTCACGAATGGAGAACTTAATGGCGATGAATCGTTTGTTATTGTCTCTGTAAACAAAGGCAGGACCACTTACCGGCTCAATCTCTGCAATTTCTTGAAGTGGAATTAGTTTACCACCGGCAGCAGGTACTTTGAGTTGACGTAGGTCTGCAATAGAATTGCGATAATCCTTCTCAAAACGCAGACGGACGTCAAATTTTTTGGCTTCATCGTAAAAATAGGTTGCTGTTTTGCCACCTATGGCCATTTCAATAACCGATGCCGCATCCTCGGCCATGACCCCAAAGGCTGCCATCTTTGTAGGTGATAACTGAATACCCAATTCAGGTTGACCTAGATTGCGCAATATGCCCAAATCTTTGACACCTTGGACCGAGCGAAGAATTTGTGCCACCGAGTCGGCTTTGGCATTCATCACCGAGAGGTCATCCCCGAATATTTTCACAGCCAACGAGGCATTAATACCCGCGACCGCCTCGGCCACATTATCAATAATCGGCTGCGAATAATTATAAACGACACCGGGATATTGACGAAGCTTGCGGTCCATCTCCTCGATTAATTGGTCGGTGGAAATCTTGCGTTTCCATTGTTTTTTGGGTTTGAGGTTCACCTGGCACTGAACATAAAAAAATCCAGATGGATCGGTTCCATCGTTGGAACGGCCTATTTGAGATAAAACTGATTCTACCTCATCAAATTCATTGATTTTGGATCTAAAAATGTGAACAAACTTGGAGGTTTCTTGGATGGAGGAACTCATTGGTAATTTGGCTTCCACCCACAAGGCCCCCTCGTTGAGGGTCGGGAGAAACTCTGTACCCAATAACTTAAACGAAAATAAAGAACCCAAAACCAAAACAACCGTGGCAATGGCCGTCCATCGAACGTGAGAATAGGTCCAAGAAAATCCTTTGGAAACAATGCGATTAAAAAAATCCACCAGCGGATTTCTCTTCTCGGCTACATTTTTTTGGAACAAAAGACTTGTTAAAACCGGAACAAGAGTCAAGGTAAAAAAAAGAGCCCCTAACAAGGCAAAACCCAAGGTATAAGCCAAGGGAGAAAACAATTTACCTTCCACCTTTTCAAAAGAAAAGATAGGGATTAAGCTCGTTATGATAATTAGTTTGGAGAAGAAAACGGCTTTTCCAAGTTCGGTGCCGGTTTTCTTAATCATACCCAACTTCGATAACCGGTTAAATTGCGGCATGCCTACTTGGTGGGCCTTGTGGGCTAACAAAACAAAAAGGCCTTCCACCATGACAACGGCGCCATCAATAATGATTCCAAAATCAATGGCCCCCATGGACAACAAATTGGCCGACATCCCCATCAAACGCAAACACATAAAAGCAAAAAGCAAAGACAAAGGAATAATGACCGAAACAATGACCGTACTTCTCCAATCCAACATAAAGATGAAGACAATAAATGTTACAAAAAGAATTCCCTCGGTCAGGTTGGTTAGAACCGTTTCACGGCAATAGGTCATCAAACGATCCCTGTCATAAAAGGTCTCCATTTGAACATCGGAGGGTAAAACTTTCTGGTTAATCTCCTTGATTTTTTCTTTGAGGGACGCCAATACCTGGGATGGATTTTCACCTTTGCGCATAACGACGATCCCTTCGACCATGTCATCGTTTTCGTCCAAACCCACTTGACCAACCCGAGGAAGGGTCCCTATAGAAACATCGGCGACGTGTTTAACCAATACAGGCACCCCGTTGCGACTGCTGATTAACACATTCTCTATATCCTCCAAGCTTCTAAAAAGCCCCATGCCTCTGACCACAAATGCTTGTCCGTTTTTTTCGATGACATCACCACCTACGTTTTTGTTAGCTGCCGTTAGGGCACTATAAACATCCAAAGGCGTTAACGAAAAATCAGCCAAGTGATCGGGATTAACGCTTACTTCATAAACTCGTCGGGCGCCTCCAAAGGAAACAACGTCCGCGACGCCTGGAACCGTTCGCAGCTGGCGGTCAATCACCCAATCCTGCCAAACCAATAGCTCAGAGGAAGGCCGATCGCTACGCAAGGTGTAACGAAAAATTTCACCTGTAGGTCCATAAGGGGGTTGCACATCAGGGGTGACCCCCTCCGGCAGATTTACATTGCGAAGAAGATTGTTGACCTGTTGCCTTGCAAAAAAATCATCGACATCGTCTTCAAAAATGATTTTGATGACCGATAATCCGAACATAGAAATCGAACGAACGCTGGATTTCTTCTGAACGCTGTTCATGGCCACCTCGATGGGTATGCTCACAAATCGTTCCATTTCTTCGGCAGACCGCCCATTCCATTGCGTTACCAGAATGATTTGGGTATTGGTAACATCCGGAAAAGCCTCGAGCGGCGTTTGGAGATAACTCCAAACACCCACCACGACCAAAAGTCCGGTAACAAAAAAGGTAAAAAATTTGTTTTTGAGAGAAAAAGCAACAAGGCCTTTTACGAACTTATTCATCGGGTTCGGATTAATCGTTCAAAGCGTCGTAAATCAACAACTGATGCTTGGTAATAACTTGGTCACCGGGCTTGAGACCTGAATCGATGTAAGCGTATTTGGAATTTTCCGAATAAACCTCCACCTGACGAGTTTCAATTTGGTTTTTGGACCGAAAGACCATCACCACATGTCTGTTTTTATCAAAGATGACCGCGTTGGCCGGTATGCCAAGTTTTTGATGGGACCCGGTAACAGCAACGCGGACCGATGCAAACATTTCTGGCTTGAGCCAAAGGTTTGGATTGGAGAGAACGACCCTGGCCTTGAGGGTTTTGGATTCTGGATCCAACAAATTAAAAACCTTGTCGATACGGCCCTTAAAAACTTTGTCCGGATAGGAAATAGTTTTTACATCCACTTCGGCACCGCTTTGAACCTTCGAAATATCGGATTCGTAAATATTGGCCATAACCCATACCTCGGCCAAACTTCCAACCACAAAAGCAGGGCTGATATCTTCTGTTCTAAGTTCCATATTCAAGGAAATATCCTTTTTGATAACATAACCAGAAACAGGTGACTTAATGGGATAAATTGCTCCCTTGGAAACACTGTACATATCCAAGACGTCCTGGATTCGGTTGTACTCGCCCGTTGCACGATCCAAATCTTTGCGCGCTTCGGTCAATTCCAACTCAGAAATGATTCCGGAACGAAAGAGTTCTTCGGAAACCTGTAATTTTTTTTCGGCCGTTTTTTTGAGGGCCAAGGCTTCGATTTCTTCTTTGGTGTAGCCTGCAATTTCAGGGCTTCGAACCAAGGCCAATACTTGTCCTTTTTCGACATAATCCCCTAATTCTACTTTTAACTCTTTGACAAACCCTCCGGTTAACGGAAAAACCCGGGCCACTTTGTCTTCATTAAAAGTGATTTTGCCATTAAGAAGCAGTTCCTCCTCCACAGGCAAAATCTGAGCTGCTGTTGTCTCGATTTCATCCAGCATCGTTTTGCTTAATTCAAAAGGCACCGATTGAACGGCTTCGTCTCTTTGGCACGAAAAAAAGGCCGTGCACAGGGCTCCTAAGATCATTAACTTTTTCATAACATTTTTAATAAAAGAAACTTAATTGAAGGCCAAAAGCCTGGTTATAACCGGTGAAACCGTTATAGACTCCATCGGTCCGGAAAATGTTTTTCTGTCCTTTTTGCCAATACAAATGGACCTGAAACATGGTTTGAGACCCGGAATTCAGATCCAAACCGGCAGAAATATGGGTAAAAAAGTCGGTTTTGTAGAAGTCGTCTTTCATATCCTTGTAATCATGAAAGCCATCCTCCACACTGTGAAACATGTAGGTGGACTTGAAATTCCGACTAAAGCCCCCACCGATTCGCGTTGATAAACGGCAACGGTTTTGATTAAACGACGGACTTCTCAAAGCAACATAGAAGGGAACGTCCATGGTTCTGAAATAATAATGCTCCCGGTAGGTGGAATCGGGATTACCCAAGGATTGATCCAGGTCAGGATTTATTTTTCCAGGTCCACGCGATGTGTAGCCCAGTCCGGTCCCCATTCCCAACCATGGCCATGGGTAATATTCCAGCAAAAGGGCACCAGCGACCCCGGGCTTGTAGAAGAAATTTCCAGGCAATTGGGGGCCTGTTACGCCGTTCCATGCGGCTTGAAAATGAGCTCCCCAAATCCAGGGTCGACTCATGGATGTTACCTTGGGGACGGCGGCCTTCTGGGTCGTTTCCTGACCGTATAAAGACAAGGAAGTGGCCAAAAACAAGAATAAAAACAGGCTTTTCATATTAAGGCATTATTTCGGTTCCAACCACAAAATTCACATGACCAGCTGATTCCAATAATTTGGAACGAACCTCCAGGTATTGCATCCTATTTTGGATGTAGATTCTCTTGAGATCGATGTACTCAAGGATATTAATGTTTTTTTTGAGGTAATTCTGTTCAGCACTTTCATGAAGGTCTTCGACCTCCTCCAAAAAGGATGGACTAAATCGCTCAAAACTCAACCGAGTTTCAAAAAAGGATTTGACGGAAGAGGATATTTCATTAAAAAGTTGATTTTCTTTTCGTTGGGCCTCAATCTCGGCCTTTTTGAATTGAGCCTGGGCCGCTTTGATGTTACCCGCATTTCGGTGAAACAATGGCAATTCAAAGCCAACTTCGATTCCAGAATAGGGCCTGACATAGTTACTACCCCGGTCCTTGGGCTGGTAACCAAGCGTTATGTCTGGAATGGACTTGGCTTTTTGCAATTGAACCTGGGCATCGCCCACTTGAATTTGATTGCGCGACCACAAATAGTCAGCACGATTGTTCTCGCCTTGAGCAAAGAGGGTGGGCAGGGGCGGAGTATCCTTGGGCCATGATTCAGGCTCAAGCAAGACCAGCTCCACATCCGGACGCAGATTGAGCAACATTTTGAGTTGGCCGATGGCTTGGTGCATGGCCGAAGCGCTCTGAGAACTTTCGGTTCGAAGGGCAAGCAACTCCGATTGCAATCTGATCAATTCTTTGGTGGACATGAACCCTAGTTCACATTGCTTTTGAGCCGATCCAATAACAAGCCTATAACTTTCCTCGGATTCACGGTACAAGGATTGTTTGGATTGCAAGAGTAGGACCTCTTGGTAGAGCAAGGAGCATTCGTACAAAAGAGCCCTCATGATATCCTGCACTTGTAGCCGGTTACCTATGTTTTCGAGTTTGGCCAATTTCACCGTTTTGGTGTATTTGCCAGCAATCGAGAAAACCTGATCAATTTGAACCAAAAATTGGTTTTTGTAATTCAAATACTTATTCTTTTCGATGCTGTAGAGGTCCTGGTTCCAATTAAAATATGGATTATTCCAGGCCCTCGCTTGAAGGAGATTGGCCTCCGATGCTTCCAAATCAAAGTGTGAAGCAACTAACTGAAGGTTTTGCTTGAGCATGAGTGCCTTGGCCTGAATCAGGCTCAATCGGAGTGTATCCTGGCCTGAGGTGTTCTTGATGAAACAACACCACAGGACAAGGAACCCCAAGGTTCTTGATCCCATAAGAAATTTTTAAAAAATGAAGGATACCTGCTTCAATGCAGGCAAGTAAAAGGTTCGATTAGGCCAAAAAAGAGCCTAAATCAACCACAAGCAAACCCTTGTTAGGTATTGTTTGCTGTTCGTAAATCCACTAAAAAAAAGACGCATTTTGTCCTAGCAATGCGTGATGGAGACCCTCGTTGGAATCAAGAACGGGGGATAACTCTACGCTGGAGTAGCCCAATTTGAAAACCGGCATGAAACAAACCTGGGAGATCCTAAGGCAGTTCCCGTGGTTTCTATAAACCCCACAAAACGACGGATTGAAAGAAGGGGAAACGACGGACTGATTGGGAGAAAAAATCTGTTCGTGGACCTTGCTTGAGTTGGGTGTCAATTCAGAGCCAATAGCCACTTGCCCCTGCAAAAGAACCAGGGCAAAGAAGGCCAATAAAGCTCGGAAAAACGTTGCCATTGCGGCGCAAATATAGAGATTAATTGAATTATTCCCCTTGTCCCAAGGAATAGGCCTTGACCCCATCAAAAGCATACAAATGCTCGGTTTTGATGAAATCAACCCCCGCCGCTTCGGCCCGCTGAAGCAAGGCAATCACATCGGCTTTGGCCACGGCCACACCATCCGGCCCCACAAAGCGACAACGCCAATGGTCGGTGCAAAAGGTTTCGGGGAAACCGCCCGGGTAAACTTTGATACCCCGGTTGGTGATCATTTTGAGGCGCAGGGCCTCCTGATCCAAGGGGTGCATGATTTGAGCCAGGGCTTCGGGGTCGCTGCCAGCCCAATGCACAAAGAGATCCACACCGACCAGAGTTTTGGTTTTGGGTGCAGGTCGGCGATAAGGTTGGAGCTGCAAGGGTTTGTCTTCGGCGTATTGGGCCGGTTTGAAATGCTGGGGCTGCTGCCCCAAGCGAGCGATGACCGCCTGGGCAAAATCAGCGGTGCCTGCCTTTTGTTGGCTCAGCCCTTCGGTATAAATATCAGCGGTATGAATACCTGCTTCGATGGTGCTCAGCCAGGCGTTCTGAATACGTTCGGCCACCTTGGTCTTGCCCAAATGCACCAACATAAGGACCGCACCTTGGAGCAAGCCCGAAGGATTGGCGATTCCCTGACCGGCAATCATCGGTGCTGAACCGTGGACGGCTTCAAACATCGCACATTGCTCCCCGATATTGGAGGACCCCCCAATGCCCACCGAACCGGTGATCTCCGCCGCCACATCGCTGAGGATATCCCCGTAAAGGTTGGTTGTCACAATCACGTCAAAGGCTTCGGGATGCACCGCAACGCGGGCGGTTCCAATATCAATAATCCAATGCTCGTTCTGAATCTGCGGGTACTCCGCGGCGATTTCATCAAAAACCTTGTGAAACAACCCATCGGTTTGCTTCATGATATTGTCTTTGCTAAAGCAACTGACTTTGCGACGACCTTGTTGAACCGCATACTCAAAGGCGTAGCGAATAATCTTTTCGCAACCGGGCCGAGAGATCAATTTGAGACATTGCACCACCTCATCGGTTTGCTGGTGCTCAATACCGGCGTACAGGTCTTCTTCGTTTTCGCGGACAATCACCAAGTCCATGACCGGATGGGCGGTGCGCACCATCGGATGCAGGCTAAAGCATGGCCGAACATTGGCATATAGACCCAGAAATTTGCGGGTGGATACGTTCAGGCTTTTGTAGCCTCCCCCCTGCGGGGTGGTGATCGGCGATTTGAGAAATACCTTGTTACGCCGAATGGTATCCCAGGCTTCGCTGCTGATCCCGGCGGTATTCCCCGAGAGGTAAACCTTCTCCCCTACCTCAATAAAATCATAGGATAAACCAGCCCCGGCCGCTTCCAAAATGGCCAAGGTTGCGTCCATAATTTCAGGACCTATGCCATCTCCATTTGCAACGGTAATTCTCATGGGTTGGGGTTTTTAGGTAACTCAAAATTACGCCCTGACTAGCCCCTCCCAAAAGAAACAGGCTAGAAACCCGTCATTTTTTGGTGGCGAGGGATGCCTTCGCATCCCGAACCTTTTCCCAGCTCCCGCCGTTGACCACTTCCTTGATACCATTTCGTTGGAGAATATCGAGGGCCTGGGATGAACGCATGCCGCTACGGCAAAAGACCACCACGGTTTCTTGGCCCTTGAATCGACTCAAGGATTGCTCCACCCGGTCCAAGGGAATATTCACCGCCCCGGGAACAGAACCGGAGGCAAATTCACCCGGGGTCCGAACATCCACCAAAAAGGCCTTTTTTTGGAGAGCATTCCCCAGGCCCTCGGAATCGCCTTGCGAAAATAAAGTTTTGAATATTCCAAACATAAAAAAAGCAATTAAAGCGTAGGTAAGTGTTTTGGGTATGGCTTTGAACATAGGATTTAATTTTCAAGATAAGGATAACGATGGTTAGGTTTGCTTCCAGTCCTCCGAAGTGAGGGTGGTAAGGTCGTTGGTTGCCGGATGGTCCATGGTCGACAATCGATTCGAATGAGCCAAAACCAATTGTTCGAACAAATTTCGTACTTCGCGGGCATTGCCAAAATCAACGCCGGCCCGTGCACAGCGTTCTTCAAAATAATTCAGAAGGAGGCGCTTCAATGCAGGGTCCAAGTTGTACTGGCTGGAGGTCGCCATCCGCTCCAGAATTTCGACCATTTGCTCGGCCGAATAATTTGGAAAAACAATCGTGCGCGTAAATCGGCTGGCCAAACCGGGATTGGAGCCTACAAATCGCTCCATGTCCTCGGTGTAACCGGCCACCACCACCACCAATCGTTTGCGATAATCTTCCATTCGCTTTAACAAAACTTGCACCGCCTCGTCCCCGTAATTATCCTGACCGCTTTCGGGCGTTAAGCTGTAGGCCTCGTCAATAAAAAGCACCCCATCCAGAGCCTTGGCAATGACCTCGTCGGTTTTGATAGCGGTTTGACCCGAATAGCCAGCGACCAACCCACTACGATCCACCTCTACCAAATGTCCTTTGGACAAAAGCCCCAACTCCTTGAGCAGACGGGCGTAGAGCCGGGCCACGGTGGTTTTGCCGGTACCGGGAGCCCCGGTAAAAACGGCATGCAAACCAACTTGGACCGTTTTGAGACCGGCCTCCGCCCTGCGCTGTTGCATGCGGACCAAATTGGCCAAATTGATGATCTCGCCCTTGACCGGGTCCAATCCTACCAAATCGTTTAACTCCGCGAGGGCAGCCTCCCAACCATTCTGGGCAAGGCCGGATGCTTCCTTGGTTCGTTCCTGGGGTCCGTCCTTCGTGGCTTGGTCCGGAGCGGGGGCGGCGACCGCACCCAAACCGCCGGCTGTGAGGATTTTGTAACACTGATCAAACCAAACTTTGTCCTCCAACGCCCGCAGTGTGGCTTCGGCGCCATCCACTTGGATGGTCATGGTCAGGTAATGGGAATGATCCACCGCATAAAGGTTGGCACCCACGTCTTTGACTTTGTTGGAATCCAAGAGGAGGGACACCTCATCCGAATGAAACAGCAGTTGTTTGGCGTACACGTAGAGACGCCCATCGACGGTTTGTTTGGAACGGCCTTTGACCCGATGCCAACGAGCCGCTGTCACCCCGTAGACTGGATCCAATTCAAAAGTTTTGAAGCCAACATGGAGGAAAAGCCCCACCGGATCCTCCCCGCGACCGGCCCGGTAAATATTGACCTT
>Ga0247832_1002162_pt1 | contig 31207 bp, 22 predicted proteins | sample LaCruzMarch2015__10_FD_192407 | JGI IMG/M metagenome (GOLD analysis project Ga0247832, IMG submission 192407) | Freshwater microbial communities from meromictic Lake La Cruz, Castile-La Mancha, Spain - LaCruzMarch2015_4m | ecosystem: Environmental > Aquatic > Freshwater > Lake | place: Spain... | reverse complement strand
TCCGAACAAAAAAAAAAAAAAAAAAAAAAAAAAAAAAATAAAAATTTTGACACTCTCGGTTCAGTTAAAAAAGTGCATGCGAAAGGTCGATAATCGAGCTGTCGCGGCTGTTGCCGCGATCTTGGTCGTAGGGGCCCTTTCCCTTTTGGGGTACCTCTTGTCGCGGAGTGCGCGGAGTGCCGAGCCGGCCGAGCGGGCACAGCCCGCGTCGACGGGACCGCCGGTCGTCGAAACGCAGAAGCGCAGTCAAGCGACTCCTACGGGCGCGGGCGTGGGCCCGCTCGAGTTACAGGGGGCACATGGGCCGCAGGGGCTACAGGGGCCACAGGGGCCTGTAGTAGTAACTGCGCCGGCGCCTTTGGTCTCCGAGACGACGCTCCCGAGTTGGCCTTTCGAGGTAGGGGCCACGGGAGTGTCGTGCGCGGCGGCATGTGGTACCAAAGGGCTGGTGTGCGACGAAGAGGAGCAGGGCCGCGCGACGTACGGGCGCGCCGTGGTGTTCGATGCGATGCGGGTCAGCGGGGTCGCGCAAAAGGGGCGGAGCGAGGACGAGTGGCTGGGGCCCTTCCGGGTGCGCGACCAGTACACGTCCGACGAGAGTAGCGAGGTTAGCGCGATGCCGGGGCTGTGGATGGAGGGGCACGCCGAACTGGAAAGGGGCACGCCGAACTGGAAGAGCGCGGAGTACAAGAGCGTTCCGAGCACGTGCGCCGCGCGCCACGCGGGCCTGCGGCGGGTGTGCGCGTGCAAAGCGCTCCCCCCGCCATTCGTGGCTGCTCCGACGGCGCCGTGGACGGCGGTCCTCAGCGCGGGGGAGCGCGCGACGGGGCTCGCGACTCGCTTCGTTTACGAGCGTGCTAAGGGGCTGTTCCCGAACACGGCGGAGTCAACGGAGTCAACAGAAGCAGCAAAGTCTTCGCGCGCGATCCGGAGGTACCTAATGCCGGAGAGCGCCCGTGTGTCCGCCGAGAGCGGGACGTACGTCCTCGTGCTCGAGCTCGAGCCTGGCGCGTTGGATCAGCTCACTCGGGCGACGCAGCACACCGGCGTGGACGTCAGGCTAATCAAGGTCTCGTCGAACGGCCACCCGTCGGGCGATCCGGAGATCGTGCTCACGCGCGAGAAGGGATTCCGCGTGTACGAGGGCTCGTCGGCGAAGGAGATCGACGCGCCGGCATACTACGCGGGAACGAAGCTTGCGTACATCAACGACCGCAGGAGCTCATCGTCGGAGATGATTGTTCGGTCGGGGGCAAACACGATCGCGATCAACATGCACGCGAGCTGGCCGGGAGGCCCCAACAGCGACGGGCTCATGGAGCTTCAGTTCCATGACGTCGTCCAGCGCGCGGTGTTCCTTTGGGGGCCCGGCATCGTCGCTCCCGACGTCGCGGCGCTCAAGGCGGAGGTCTAAAAAAGCCCCCCCCCCAAAAAAAAAGTATCTAATACCTAGGCGCGCAAAACGGCGCCGCGTCGCAACGCGAACCCTACGATGCGGTTGCGTGCGGCACGAGCCCGCTCGGCGTCCGTGGGTGCGGGCCCGAGACAACGACCGAGCGCGGCCGCTGCCGCGCCGAGACCGAGACCGAGACCGAGCGCGCGCATTTTTTTTTTAATCCGCACCATTTCTTTTTGTTTCCCCCTTTTACGCGGTCGGTTTGAGCTCGAGGCGGAGGTCGATGCCAAGGGAGAAAAGCTCCTGGATGAGCGCCTTGGTCGGGTACGGGATGCAGACCATCTCTACGCAGTCGGCCCCGCCGCAACCGCGACAATGGTTGATTCCGCGGACGTCGTTCCGCACCCCGAGGAAACCGCAGAGCTTGCACACCGGCGCCTGCGTCGCGTCGGAGCTGTAGAGCAGCCGCTCGACCATGAGCGACGCGGCGCCGTGCGAGATCAGACAGTCGCGCTCCATCTCCCCCAAACGCAGCGCGCCGTCGTGGCTCCGACCCGCGCTCGGCTGCCGCGTCACGGCCTGCGTCGGGCCGCGCGCGCGGGAGTGGAGCTTGTCGCACACCTGGTGCTTGAGGACCTGGTAGTAAGGCCCAGGGCCGACGAACGTCGCGTGGCCGAGCCGCTTCCCCGTCGCGCCACAGTACATGGCCTCCTGGCCGTGGCGCTGCATCCCGCACGCGTGCAGCGCGTCGCTGATGCTCGCGACGCTCTCGCCCATGAACGCCGTCCCGTCGCCGCGCTTCCCCGTCGCCGCGGCGAGCTTGGCGAGCAGCGCCTCCTTCATGTGCCCGATCGTCATGCGCGACGGCACGGCGTGCGGGTTCATGATGACGTCCGGCGTGATCCCGTCGCGCGTCCACGGCAGGTCCTGCTGCTGGAACTTCATGCCGCACACGCCCTTCTGCCCGTGCCGCGACGCGAACTTGTCGCCGATGTCGGGCTGACGGTAGCTCCGCACGCGCACCTTGGCGATGCACCGGCCCTCGGCGGAGCACGTCACGAGGACGCAGTCGACGATCCCGTCGCACCGCGCGACGAGGCTCGTGTCGATGCACGAGCCGTCCTCGGCGGGCACGACTTTCCCGATGAGCACGTCGTGGTGCGCGATCACGCGCGAGCCGGGGATGACGAGCCCGTCGTCGTCGAGCTTCGTGTACGCCTGCAGCTTCTTGCGGATCACGCCGCTCTCGTGCTCGGGGTGGCACAGCCGCTCGCCGTGCGTGCCGCCCATGCACCGGTCCTCCGTCCGGTACGTGTGCAGCACGGTGCTGTGCCCGAACCCGCGGTCGATCGAGCTCTGGTTGAGCACGACGGAGTCCTCCTGGTTGAAGCCCGCGTACGTCATGATGGCGACGATCGGGTTCACCCCGGCGATGTCGGGGTACCCGCCGATCGACTCGACGCGCGACGAGACGAGCGGCACCTGCGGGTAGTGCAGCCGGTACGCGAGCGTGTCCATCCGGTCGTTCATCGCCGGGATGCCGACGGACTGCTTCCCCATCGCGGCGTAGTACACGTTCCGCGGCGACTGGTTGTGCTCCGGAAACGGCATGCCCGCGACCATGCCGCCGAAAAGGAAGACGGGGTGGATCTCGATGTGCGTGTATTGCGTGCAGTGCGTGCCCGACGCAAGGAGCTCCGCCTCCGTCGTCGCGATCATCAGCGAGATCGACTCGCGCGCGTCGATCCACTCGAGCACGCCCGCGGCGACCAGCGCGTCGGGCGAGGCGTCGCAGTGCGCCACGGGGTCGTAGAGCCGCACCCCGCCGCGCACCACGAAGAGCGGCCGGAGGAGCCGGCCAGCGCCCGCGCTCACGTAGACCACGCCGTCCGTCACGGCGACGCTCACGTGCGCGCTGAACGTGCCGTCGCGCCGCGCGGCGCGCAGGGCGCGCGCGGTGGCCTGCGCGGCCTCAACGCTCCCGACCCACGCGCCGTCGAGGATCACCTTGCACGGGCACTCCGCGTGCGCGCGCATGCCCACCGAGCGGAGCACGCACTCCCAGAACGCGCGCGGAACGCCCGGCTCGGTGCTCACGAACGTGAGCACCGTGAGGTTCCGGACGAGCCCGACGGACTGGCCCTCGGGCGTCTCGAACGGGCACATGAAGCCGTACTGCGAGGCGGAGAGTTTGCGTGGGGCGAGCTGCTTGGTCTTCTCCGTGTTGAGGCTCGTGTTGCACCGCCCGAGCATCGACGCCGTCGACTTCGCGTTCGTGCGCGAAAGCACCTCGGAGATCCCGCACCCGTCCGCCGTGCGCCCCGTCGTGATCGCGGAGCGGAGCACCTCGCCGAGCCGGCGCACGGAGACCGTCCGCTGGATTTGCGGCGAGACCCGGTTGCTGTCCACCTGCCGCTTGATCGACATCCTCATCTCGTTCGGGACCGTCCGCGCGACGTGGTGGTGCACGTACCGCCGGAAGAGCGTGCCGCACAGCTCGAGCACTTTGGTGTCCATGCTGTCCCGATCGTCGGGCGGCACGAGCTCGAGCGCGACCTGCAGCACGCGGTACGTCGCGTGCGCGAGCACCCACGCCTTCCGGTCGCAGCTGTCGATCGCCATCCCGATGTGCGGCAGCAGGTCCGTGTCGAGCATCCGCCGGAGCGCGGCGGGACGGTCGGCGACGGGGACCGTCCCCGGCACGAGCCTTGCCGAGAGCGCGCGGAGGGAGTCTCGCTGCGACGCGCCGCCCTCCCTCCCCGCCTCGATCATCCCCGCCATGTGCCTGTCGAGGGCGCCGCCCCTCGCCTCGGCGGAGACGATCCGCTCGTAGATCGCGCGGTCCGTGGTGACCCCGAGCGCGCGCATGAGCAAGACGATCGGCACGGGGCGCGCGAAGGGCAGCTGCACCGTGATGTCGACGAGCGGCGCGCGCGCGTCGGGGCGCGTGCACCGGAGATACAGCGTGTAGCTCCTCGTCCCGCACACGGACAGGATCTCGCCCGTCACGTGCATGCGCTTGCTCTGCCGCTTCAGGTACACGAGCAGCGACCCCGGCTCCCGCCGCTCGGTGATCGGGACGAGCCGCTCGGTCCCGTTGATCACGAAGTAACCCCCGCGGTCCATCTCGCACTCCGCGGCGCGCGCGGCGTCGCCCGCGGCTCCGCGCGCGCGGGTCGTGCACGGCCTCGACCCGACCAACAGAGGCATGGTCCCGAGCGCGATGTCGTGCGTCTCCTCCGTCGTCTCGATCGAGGTCGCCGTCGTCGCGCACCGGAGCGCGACGTCGCGGAGCACCGCGCTCACGGAGCGCACAGACGTGAGCTCGTGCACTCTCCGCGTGATCTCGGCGAGCACGGCATCGGAGGTGACGCCGTGCGCGCCGTGGGCCGCGCTCGCGGCGCGCACGGCCGCGACGAGCGACTCGAGGAGCCCCCCGACGGCCCGCATGCCCACTTCGAACCGGCGCGCGAGCGTGACTTCCGCCGCGCTCTGCGCCTCGTCCGCGGCCTCGATCCGGACGGTTCGATCGCCTAAGTACGCGACGACGCTCTCCGTCTCCGAAGGGTGATGCTCCTCCGCCTCTTCGGGCACGGCCGAGCCCGTCTCCGAGGTCGGGTCGTCGTCGCTCTCCGTCTCGCTCTCCTCCACGACGGGCGAGCGCCGCCTCGCGAGGGTGAACGCGAGCTCCTCGCCGACGAGGTAGAGCGTGAGGTACGCGCTCTGGATGCCGCGCGTGCGCCGGTAGACGTACGTCCCCGCGAGCGCGATGTCGTACGTCAGCTGCCGCAACCGCGCGAGGTGCGGCGTCATTGTGATGGACGTGCCGTCCATCTCCAAGAGCCGCGGCGAGGCGGCGACACGGACGGACGTGAGGATGATCTCGTGCCGCGTGACGACGGTCTCGCCGACGCGGACGTCCTCCGTCTCGAACCGCGAGGGGAGGACCGTGTCGGGGAGCGTGACGACCCAGTCGAGGAGCGCGTTGTACGACGCGACGAACTTCGCGGCGCCGCAGTATTGCACGAAGATCCGGTTCCCTAGCGCGAAAATCTCGTCCATTTCCCAGCGAGTCGGTTTTGAGTTTTCTGCGCGTTTTTGAGTTTTTGAGTTTTTGAGTTTTTGAGTTTTTTTACGCTTTTTGGGCTTTTTGAGTTCTATGCGCCTTTTCTGAGCCGTCTGAGCGGCCGCCTAAAAATAGAAAATACAAAATGGCGCGCGGCATCCAAGCGCGGCGAACGTTCAAAAGGCTCTTTTTGATAGCGTGGCACGCCAGGGGCGCGCGCACCGGAAACAGGGCGACTGCTGGGTGACAAAAAGTTTTTTGGATGCGTATACGCTGGCGATAGTTGCGCCCGTGTTATTAATATGCGCTTGCGGTGTACCAAGCAACGCCGCTATCGCCGCCGGCTACACCTCCTGTGAAACGCGACACCGCGCGCGCCTGCGCCCACAGTCGCACCAACGACCGCGCATACGAAGATGGCACAAGAGGTCGACATTTCCAGTTCGATGCTGCCGCCTACCGCGGTAACTCCGAGGGCCCAGGTGATCGTCGATATGAGGCACGCACTGAAGTATGCCAGCGTGTTTGAGGCGGAGCTTCCCCCAGAAATCGCCACGGTGCACGTCGTCGACTGCACATTATAAGCCAACGTCGGAGTGGTTAAGGCGCCGAGCGCCGGCCACGTGTACGCCCCGGCCGCCGGCGCGATCGTGTACACCGTTTTGGACAGCACGACGTTGCCTGCGGCGCCACTAGCAACCGGCGTCGCGTTGAGTATCCCCTCGCGCCCTAGCTTCGTGGTGCCTCCCGATTCCGTCGCTACCATCGCGATCCACGTAGTAGGCGCCCCGGCCGTCGCGGCCTCCAGAATGAACGTCCCGCCGCGCACGTTGGCTTCGTAGTACATGTTATTTGGAAACCGGATCGCGCCGATCTCGCCCTCGACGTCGATCGTAAAGTGGATACACGCATACGCCAAGTTCTTCACCCCCGACGTCGAACGACACAACGCGCATTCTTTTTTTTGGTGTAGACGCGTGACTTTTTTGGCGCTTTTGTACCTTGGACGCTTCGTTCGCGCTCGGAATGTCCGTTGTACATACCACGAAGGAAAACGAAGCCCGAAAAAGGCAGAAAAAAAGGAAAAAAAGGAACCCAAGAAAAAAGAACAAAAAAAGAAAAAAAATGAAACGAGTCGTGTTTATAGGAATCAACTATGTGCTCTCGCCACAAAACAGCCTCGCTGGGTGTGCGAACGACGTCAAGAACATGGCCGAGCTTTTAAGCGCAGAACGGTACGGCGCGTACGAGTCGCGAACGCTAAGCGACGATATCGAGGGCGCGATGTGGCCGTCACGCAAAAATATTTTGGACGCGATCGCGTGGCTCGTCGGGTCGCTAAAGTTCGCCGACGAGGCCGTCCTACACTACTCGGGCCACGGCGGTTTGACCGTCGATTTATCGGGCGACGAGGAGTCGGGGCTCGATAGCTGTATCTACCCGATCTCCGAGACGGGCGCCGTAGAGTGCATCACAGACGACGAGCTACGCGAGATGCTCGTCTCGCGCGTTCCGCGCGGCGCGTCGTGCACCGTCGTGTTCGATTGTTGCCACAGCGGCACGTGCCTCGACTTGCGGTACGGCTATAGGCCGATATCAGACACCGAGCTCCTCATCGCCGAGTCGCCCAAGTACCCGAAAGGTAAAGGATTGGTGGTGTTCTTAAGCGGGTGCGCCGACAACCAGACCGCCGCCGAGAGCGGCTCAGTGCCGTCGGGCGCACTCACCAACGCGCTCATCGCCGCGCTCAAAAAAGAAACCAAAATGAAGCGCGTGATGTGGGCGATCAGAAAGTGTTTGCGCAACGCAGGCTATGCTCAAATCCCCCAACTATCTTCCTCTGTCCCTTTCGGGCTCTCTAGCCCCATGTTCCGCACGCTCAAGTTGTAGAAGCACCCCAGAGTGCCCCATTTGTTTTTGGATTTTCGGTGCTTTATTTTTTCATTTTTTTGGGGACGGGAACCGAATCGAGGGCGGCGTCGGGGGCGGATCGTACCGAGTCTCCCGCGCGCGCGGATCCGTCACGCTAGAGGTGTCGTGGGCCCCATACAAGGCCTAAGAGGGCTTAGAGAGCTAAGGGGCTTACAAAGCTAAAAAAAGAGGCGGAGTCCCGGCGCCTCGCGAGCATGCATGCGACGCGACGTCGGTGCGCGCCATCGGCCGGTGAATCGCGCGAATCGCGGCGCGCCATTAGAGCCCGATGGCGCGTGGCGGATCGACGCTCGCTCTCCTCGCGCGACTTCTGCGCTTTCTGCGCGTGCCGCTCGACGGCACGCTGGACCATCCATGTGCGGGAGCGCATCGCGAGTAGTGAGCGCACGGTCGCGCCGAACTCGGGGTGCGAGGTGCCCAGAGCGCGCTCCTCCGCGTCGAGAAGCCTCCGGTACAAAAGGTCCGCCTCGGCGAACTTGGCTTGGTGCACCAGCGAGGCGGCGAGGACGCTCATGCACGCCAACGTGGACGTGTGGCTCGCGCCAAGCACACGCCGCGTCCTGGCGAGCACATCGCGCGCCGTGCGTTCGGATTCCGGCGCCCGGCGCTCTTGTCGCAGCAATACGGCGGCGAGCTGCGCGCGGGCGCCAAGCGTGAGCACGTTGTCGGGGCCGTGGAAGCACGTCATTTTCCCGATCACCTTTCCGAACCGCCAGTTTGACTCGCGACACTTGCCGGTGTGCGCGAGCGAAAAGGCGAGGTCGGCCTCGGACCGCAGCGTGACGACGTGATGGTTGCCCACCGCGCGCCTGAGTGGCGCGAGTATCGCGCGTGAGATTCGCTCGGCACCCGCGTAGTTTCCAGATTCCACGTGGGCCGCGGACACTCTCACGGCTCCACAAAGGGCCGCGATAAGAGTAAGATCGGCGCGCGAATTCGACGAATTCGACAAATTCGACGAATTGGACGAATTCGACACGGCGCTCGAAACGCGTGCGATCGCTAAGCGGGTGAGCATTTCGCCCGAGAACGGCATGCCGCACGTTGGGCAGTGGCTCCACACCGCCTCCCCGCGAGTCGCGTGTGTCTCCGCGAACCGAAGCGCGCAGTGCGTGTGCACGATCCCGTTTTCCGCACGACACCCACACCCCGGTCGAATAGGCGCGGGGTGCGCCTCATAGCATATGTAGCATGCGTACATTTCGTTTCGAGCCAATTTTTCAAAAAAAAAAAACCGGGGGGCCCCTTTTTTAGCCGACGTGTACCGCATACCCTTTGTGCGACGGCTCGAGAAACCCAACCACGTCTTCCATTTTCAAGAGGAGCGACTCGGCCGAGATCGCACCGACGGCCTCGACCTCGACTTCGTATGTGCACCGCGGCACCGTCAGCATCCCCGACGTCACGTTCGCGGTCACGCACCGAGTACAGTCGTACCGCGCTTTTTGCTTGTACACGAAGCTCTCACGGAGCTTCGCGCGCACCGCGGTCTCGGCGTTGCCTCTGCACCGCGGACGTACGCGCGGCGGTGACACCCGCTCCTCCGCGGACTGGCACACCCGCACCGCCAAAGACGAGCCTACGATGTGGAAGAGCGTCTGCCGCATCCGGAGTTTCCGCGTACAATGTCCCGTCTCGGTGTTGCGGATGCTCCCTCCCTCCGAGTGAACCTCGTGCGTGAACGCGACTCCGCCCGACTCCGCTCCCGCCGGAACGAGCCCGACGCCCGCGCGGAGCCTCGCGACGACGCGCTCGAACTGATCGTGTGTCACGCCGCTCTCGTACGCGCCGTCGACGATCCGGCCGAGCCGGAGCTCGATCTCCGCCGGCCGGTCCTCTTGGGCCTCTTTGAGCATCGACGAAAGCAAAGCGATGACTGCCGCGCGACCCTCCAACGGCGGCATTTTTCTTCGTTTATTTTTTTCAACCCGAACCTAGTTTTCGAACCGAATCCGAAAAATGCACGCGCCAAAAAAAAGTTGCGCGCACACGAAAGAAAAAAGAAAAAGAAATAAAAAATGACCAGAGTAGTTTCCAAAAGGGCGGCCAAACCTGGGAAAACAAGGCCAGCACTGACGGCGAGTAGAGTGGACGCGACGAGACAATTTACGAAAACCCCGACTAGGTTGCCGGACATATCGTCGGACCAAGTTCTTTCGCAGCATAGCCCCCCGGCGTCCGCGGTCGCGGCCTTAGCTGAACACAAAGCGGCGACGGCGGCTCTCGGGCGTGCACCAGACGCGCCTCGGCTGAACCCCGACGGGACGCCCGTGTCCCCCGACGTAATCGAGGCCCCTCTTATAGCCGCGGTTTCTAACAGACCAGAGGCTGTAGCGGCAGGGCAGAACGCACATGTCAACGACCCGGTCGCGACTACCGCGGAGTCGCTCGAAACATCAAGAAGTGGGTGGGCCACTACGCTCAAGAGCGTCTTGACCAGCAACTTCATCCTTGTCGCGCTCGCTGGGGCGGCCGTGGGCACGTACTTTGCCGCGACGGCTGAAATGCGCAGGAAGTGTATCCGCGACGTTTTTGCAAAGTATCCCCAGTTTACGGACTCGGATGCAATCGAGAGGCTCATGGAGGGTTACGGTAATCAACCGTGCGGCACAACAGACTCCAACGCAGACAAACAGTGCGCGGCCGTTCACGATGCGTACCACAGGCTCAAAGAGTGCGATAACACCCTCATGAAAAACATCGTTGACGCTGTCTTGAACGCTGGAGCTCAGGTCACGAATTTTTTCGGTGACGAGGTAACGAGAGCGCTTCAAAAGCTTACCGGGGTTTTTTCCGGCGCGTTGCCGATCATACTCGGCGTCGTTGGCGCGATCATCCTCGCGTGCATTGCACTTTGGTTTTTTACGCGAGAGAGAGGCGGACACGGCGCACCGGGCCCTGCTAACCGGTTCGTCGGAAACGTACGGGGCCGCTTCCGCGAGCAAGCGTTCGGTAGGCACATGCGCGCGCGAGCCTACTGAGTGCACCGGACTCCACGGAACCCCGCTGCAGCGATGCGCATCTGCGCCACGCGCCCGTATGCGGGGAGCCGCACGCCGGAAGGCGCGAGGTCCCACACGCCGGATGGAACGAAAGCGAATGTGTGCTCGGGGGTCGGATCGCACTTCAGTGCGTACTGGAGTGTGGGCGGAGGCGGAGGATAGTCACTGCCAGAGCCGAGCGTGCACGAGTTGTAATCTAGAGCCGCATTAGGGAGAGTCGACCACGAAAAGCAGCACACGCTATCATCAACGCCCGCGTCGATGCTCGCCTTCCACGCGCACGTCGGGAGGGTGTCGTTGCACTCCCTGCAGCACAGCGGGAAGTGCTGCTTCTCCTTTGGCAAGCACCCATCAATGAGCTTCTTGCAGCACGACGCATTGTTGGTTTTTGTAATGAACATCCGGTGCCAGCCGTACTCCTCTGCCGCAAACCAGACCCCGTCCAGTCCCACGTTCACGTTGAGGCCGTTCCTCCGATCGAGCCGCATTGTCACAAAGGCCGTAGAGGCCGTAGAGGCCGTAGAGGCCGCAGAGGCCGCAGCGGGTGCATACCACAGTTTCGTACCGCGCCTCTCGACGGGCGCCACGTGGATGGTGTTTGGCAACCCGGTCCCACGCACGTCGAAGAGCGCCGGCGCGACGGTAAGGATATCGCCGATCGAGAGCGCGCCGTTTGTCGCGACGTAAACGGCGCTTTTCCCGTCCGCCGTTCGGATCGAGTGTCTCGCCCCCTCGAGCATGAACCGCATCACGAGCAGTGGGGAGCCCGACGCGACCAACGCGAGCTCGTCGGAGGGCCCTCGCGCGATATCCATCGAGCCAACGCTAAGCGTGAGCGACGCGTAGTTCTGCGGATACACGGCAGAGCCCTTGGGCCCGTCGAAGACGCTTTTGAGAGGGCTATCCCGTGTGAGGTTATCCAGGATGCAGCTTTGCACTTGGGCCGGATCCGGGTTCTTCCTGCACTCCCTTACATCATTGTCAAAGTTCGTCGCGTTTCCTTCCATGCCGTACTGTCCGACCGTCTCCGCGCACCTCGCTTGCGTCACGCCCGCCACAGCGCACCGACGAGCCATCTCTTTCGCGTCAAATGGGTCTTCTGTGCCATTCGGGCCATTCGGGCCATTCGGGCCATTCGGGCCATTCGGGTCTACTGCCGGACTGCGCGGACCTTGTGCGAAGCCAAAATACAGGCCGAGGACGAGCCCCGCGATCACAAGGAGCACAGCAAAGACCAAAATAGCGACCTTCGACCGACGCATTTTTTGTTTTCTCCGTTTCCTATTTATAGTTAACTATTTTAGGCCCAACCTTTCTGGAGCGCGGACAAAAAAAAGAGGCCTCGCGCGGGGGCAAAAAAGGGCTCCCCTCAAGGGCCCATTTCGGCCTTTTTTTTGCTTTTTGGTTTTTTTGGCTTAGGCGGGGCCCCAAATCAACTTCAACTTGCATTCCACGGCGACGGGGTGGCGAGCTGACTCTGCCACGGCGACGGGGTGGCGAGCTGACTCTGCCACGGCGACTGCGTCTGCGACTGCCACGGCGACCGAGTCGCCTGCTGCTGAGCCACGGCGCAGCTAGGGTCGCGCGCGGAGGTATACTGCTGGAGCTCGCTCAGCTTCGCCGCGGAGCAATTCACTGGCGGCTCCGACGAACGACACTCCGTTTCGGTCTCGCACATGGACGTCAGCCGCCCCGTCTTGTCCGTCGGGTCGGCGCACACGTACGCCTGCCTGTAGTGCGGCCCGCTCTTGTCGTTGCAGTCGTTCTTGCAACACCAGTCCTTGTCGTCGAGCACCCACCGGCAGTTCGTACACGATAGCCGAGAGTCCTCGGTGTAGTTGCTCGAAGCGCTATACGCCTGGCCGCCTATCTGCGCGAGCGCCTCCTTCGACGTGAAGTAGCCCGCGCCCGCGGGAGCCCCCGCGATTCCATCGAGCATCGAGGCGGAGAGCGCGGAGTTGCCGTTTCCTTGGTTACCCCACCGGCCCCACCGGTGTTGGTTACCCCACCGGTCTTGGTTACCTTGGCTCCACTGGCTTCCTTGGCTCCACCGGCTCGCGGGCTGCGCCTCGGACCATCCGGTCGAGGAGAGTTGGCTAGACCCGGAGGCCCACGCGCCAGGTTGTCCCGCCGAAGCAGCCCAAACGGGCGGAGCGGAGTGTTCGGTCCACGACGACCCGGGCCCTGCCGGCCCGCCGCTTTGGTACGCCGAATAGGCGAGATAGTCGTCTAGCGCGCCTCCGAACGGGACGTCGATGTCGGGCGCGGACAGGCGCGTGCCGGTGAGTTCGGGGATATTGAGAGTCCCGAACGCGCCCTCGAAGCTCGTGTACTCGAGCTCGTCCATTGTTTTTTAAGTTTTCGTGGGACTTCCTTGTGGTTTTTTTTGTATGCTTCTCTGCTTTGCTTTTATCCCAAGGACGGCCAAAATATTTTTCAGATCCCGCGTCACATTTTATTTCTCGCTCTCCAGGCGGCCTCCCAAAAAAAGCGGCCCCTCTTATTAAACTTCGAACTTTTGAGCTTTTTGGGCTTTTGGGACCTTTCTAGCTTTTTGAGGGAGACTGGGGCGGCGCGGAGAAAAAAAGGCACGCGGAGGAGGGCCTAAAAGGGGCCCACAATCTTTAAAAAAATACCCCACTTTGGGAACGAGAGGGGAATGTTACTATCGCTCGTGGGAAGCGTCGTGTCGCTCATCGAGCGGATCGTCGACAAGCACACCGACCTGGAGAGGGAGCTGGATGAGCTCGTCGTGCGCGTGGACGCGCTCGAGCGCGCTCACGTGACGGAGCCCGCCGCGTAGACGAAGGATCCGCCCGTACATTCGCGCACCACGGTCTCGACGGCGACGCGCAGCACGGGGCCGCACCCGAGTCTCGACTCGGCGTCGCGGATGCACTGTAGCCTCGCGCGGAAGAGCGAGCACACGGCGCACACGAGCTCGCTCAAGCACGCGGGTGGCGGCTCGATCTGCGCGAAAATGTCCGCGAGCCCTTGCTGCGCGGAAGGGTGCGCGTGAACCCCGACGAGCGCCGAGAAGGCCGCGCGCATCATCGCCGCGGGCGCAATGGGAGGCTCGTGCGTGAGCAGCACCGCGAGAGCCATCTGCGCGCGACGCACATCGTGAACGTCGCCGATGTGCAGCAGAACGTTGTGCGCGAGCGCGACGGCGAGGCGCGCGGCGGCGACGTCGAGATCGGGGTGCCAGTTTTCATCTAGACCGAGGCAAAAGCCGAAGCCGAAGCCGGGGCCGAAGCCGAGACCGATGCATGTTGAGCGGGTACGGATGGAGCCGAGCACAGAGCGCACGAGCGCGAAGCATACGTCGACCCCTAAGCACGCGGCGGCGCTCGAGGCGCATCGCTGGACGGCGAGGAGGCAGTCCGCCGGCGAGCCGGGCATGTACACGACGGACACGAGCCTCCACGCCTCCTCCATCACGGCGACGCGCACGGTCGGATCGGAGAGCATCGCCTCCGGCGTCGTCACGCGCCTCGTGTCGGCGGGCTCGAAGTCGACCCACGAGCCGCCTCGGTGCTCGAGGGCTGCCTCGACATCGCCGCACGGAGCGCGGACCTCGCCGAGTCGCGCGCCTCCCGCGTACGACGGGCGCATGTCGGGCGGCGAGTCGGCCCCGGCGTTGGCCGAAGAGGCCGCAGCGGAAGCGGAAGCCGCAGAGGAAGCGGAAGCTCCGCCCGAGCCGAGCGAGACGGAGAAGATCATGTTGGCTGCGGCGACGAGGCCAAGCGTGTAGTATGACATGGGCGCGATCACGAGCACGGCCCACATCCTCGACCGCGCGTCGGCCCCTTCGTCGTAGACGCCGCGGAGCGCGGCGTTTGCTCTCGCGAGGCTCCCCTCCGGGTCCGCGCCGGGAGCCGTCTGCGGGAACTCGCGGACAACCACAACGCGGAGTGTTCGCGGGCCTGGTTGGCATGTGAGGCCGGGCTGGCCGGGGCCGCACCGGACGTCAAAACTCGCGCGCGCCGATGACGACGTGACTACCGCGGCCGCCGCGCCGACGCCGATCGAGGCGCGGAGCCGTTCCGCGACGGAGTATGGGGTGTTATCGTCGGCGGCCGACTTCCGACGCGCGGAGAGCACGACGACGAACTCCTCCAGCTCCAAGATCGGCGCGAACCGAGCGACGAATCGGGCGGCGGCATCGAGCACGAGCTGGTCGTCACCGTCCGCGAGGGGCCCCGTGCTGCACACCCCCGTCACGATCCACAGCGACCGGACGGCCGCGAGCCGGACGTTATACTGGATCCCCGCGCCGTCGCTCTCCACGGCGACCTGGATGCCTCCACAGTCGCGAATATCGATGCCGGCGATGAGATGCGCGGCCCTCCAGAACGCCGATAGGTCCGAGCACGCCGGACGCACGGGCGACGCGATCTTGATGCACGCAACCAGCGCGCTACGGGCGTCGTGTGTTTGCATGCCGCGCATGGTCGGTGCGCACGCCTCGAGCTCGGCGGTGACCGCGCGGCCGAGGCCACGGCACATGCGAACGACGCGGTCGATCGGGTCATCTTCGGCGGCAAGCTCCGCGAGTTCGGCCGCGTGCATTTTGGGATTTCCGCTTTTCGGGTTTTTTTTTCTTTTTCTTGGCCCCTCGTGGCATTTTGTAAAGACTCCAGTCTAATCTATTTTTGCAGCCTTTTCGGCCCTTTTCGGCCCTTTTCGGCCCTTTTCGGCCCTTTTCGGCCCTTTTCGGCCCTTTTCGGCCCTTTTCAGCCCTTTTCGGTCTTTTTGGGCCGCGCGACGGGGGATAAGTCGATACGGAGTACCGGGTCCACCCCGAGGATCGCGCACATCGCGTGTGCCCCACGGACGACGGCGATATCGACCTCTTCGGAGCTCGGGAGGGCAACGGACGCTAGGCTCATCGCGACGGGGAGCACGACGAGCTCGAAACCGGGGCGCGGCTCCGCTGACGGCGCCACGACCCCATCCAAGTGCCTCGATCCGTCGACCAGCGGGTGTCCGAACATCGGCGCGGTAACGAACGGGATGACCGTCGTGGCGAAGAGCACGTCGAGGAGGTCCGCGCGCGTCGCGTAGACCGACGTGCACACACTGCGCAACGGTACGCCGGCGCGCATCGTGCGAACGAAAAGCCTCCCCGAGCACAACGTGTGAGCGTCGCTCGGGAGTACGGTCTGCATCGCCTCGTGCATCGCGCACGCGAGCCACCGCCTACCGTGCGCCGCGCGAAGCACGCGCAGACACGCGACGGGGTCGACGTCGCAGAGGAGCGCCGCGCCGACGAGCGCGCCGGAGCTCGCCGCGTACACTCTCCCGACATCGACGTGCGCCGCGCGCAGGGCGAGCATGTGCCCGATCCAATATACCGCCGCGGCGCCGCACCCCGTCAACACGAGATCGATTTTTCTCTCCATGTATGGGATGTAAATGGGGGATGCTCCACTTTTCAGTACGGAGGGCACACGAAAAAAAATTTTGGGTCGCCCCCAATAACAACAAGAATAATGGATACGCGCGCACGGGAACGAGGGCTGGGGCCGCAGAGGCCGCAGAGGCCGCTCAGTGTGGTCGTGTACAACGCACACTTCGCCGAGCGCTACGGAGCGGCGCCGCTGCCCGAGCGAAACGAGCAGTGCATCGCGGCGTTCAAGAGCCTGCCGCTTGCCGCGAGCACGATCTTCCTCGTCCAAGAGGCCGGCATGTACCTCTGGGAGATCGCGAAGCGGGCTTTTACCACGCATAAGGCGTTCTACCAGCCCACCGACGGGCGCATGGCCCTCTTGACGCTACTGCCGCTAGCCCTCGTGAAGGAGGGCGCGTACGTCACGATGCATGAGCTTCGCAACAGTGCGATGGCGCGGCAGTTCCACGCGGTGCACGTCCGCGACATGGTGCTCGTGAACACGCACCTCGAGTCGTGCGCCGCGAGCCGCGATGTGCGGAGCAGGCAGGTCGACGAGATAAACGCGATGTACGGAGGGGGCGAGTACCGACGAGGGCTTTTCGGCGACCTTAACGGATACCACAACCACTGGGACTCTCCCATCCCGGGCGGGACGGTGGTACACGTTTTGGAAAAACGGACGTACGCGTCGATCTCCCCGCACAAGCTCCTCGTTCTGTCCGTCGCATGATCGTCATCGTGATCAACTCGCACACGCGCGGCGAGGTCACGGACGCGATCCTCGCGCTCGCGCAGTTGCTGCACGCCGGCGGCGGAGAGGATCTTGATCCGGGGCCACAAGGGCCCTACGTCCCGCGGACGGCACATGTGCTCTTCACCGACTCGGCGGCGTGCTCCATCTGCCTCGAGCCGCACGCGCGCTCGGGGTCGGTGAGCGCGCTATGCGGCCACTGTTTCCACGCGACGTGCATCGCGCGGTGGGCCGAGCGCGCGCGCACGTGCCCCATGTGCCGAGCCGACCTCGTCGTGCCCAGTGATGTCGCAACAGCCGTAGACGAGTCCAGTAGCGCTCATTCCCTCGACTTGTATTTAGGAAACTTGGCAAGTTAGCTCAGGGCTCTCATGGTTTCTCAAGATTCCCCGGTTTTTACGCGGTAGAGCCGGCGGATCACGCGCACGAACCTCGTTGGCTCTAGCGCGGGCACGCTGATGGCGCGCTGGACCGCGTAGAGCTCGCTCTTGGTGAGGCCGTGCTGCTTCGACCACGCGTCGTCGCCGATCGCGAGCGAGCGCTCGATGCGCGCCGAGAACCGGACGATACCGCTCTCGTCCGGCTTGATCGGGGGCGAGAGCACGATGCCGATCTCGGACGCGGGCACGTCTAGCGCGCGCGAGAGGATCTTCAGGAGCCTCCGGGGGACGTGCTTCTTGTACACCCCGACGAGCCACCAGAGGAGGAAGAAGAGATCCCCGCCGACCTTGGTCTCCGCCTTGATCTGCCCGAAGTCGATGAGGCACCACCCGCGCGTCGGGTCGCGCTTGGACGGGCGCTCGTGGCGCTGCATGATATTGTCCGGCTTGAGATCGGCGTGCCGGATCTGGAACTCGCTCGATAGCCGCGCGAGCGTCCGGCACACGGCGCACAACATCGCGACGATCGCGTTGGTCTGCCCGACGGCGTCGAGCCCGCCGTACTCCGCGCCCGTCAGGTACTCCGCGAGCGTGCACTGCATTCGCTCCGAGTGCGAGATCACCTGGTAGAGGCCGACGGTCGGCGTGCTGCACACGCACAACAGAGCGCCATATACCGCGGGCACGCTGCACCCGTCCTCGTACATCGCGTGCTGCACGAGGAGCTCGAGCAGCGCCTGCCTTGCGACCGCGGTGCGTAGCGGCTTCGTCACCGCGAGGACGCGGTCCTCGTCGAAGTAGACAGACTTGAACCCGCCGTGCCTGTCCGGCGTGGCCCCTGCGGCGACGCTCGTCGCGAGCCGCCCGAGCTTCGTCCGGGTTCCGCGCATGAGCTCACCTAGGAGCTCGGCGGGCGGCTCCGCGTCGGGCGAGCCGCGGAGGTACTCCACGAGCAAGCCCGCCGCGCGTGCCGGAACGCTGAACAGCGGGCGGACGATCGACGCCGCGTCGATGCTCGAGAGAATCGTCTCCATTCATTTTGGGCCTCTCTGTGCCTTTTTTTTTCGTATTTTGGGCGTTTTGCTTTTTTTGGGGGTTTTACTCAGGCTCCCCCCTTTTAGTTTTTAGTTTTTGGTTTTTGGTTTTTGGTTTTTAGTTTTTAGTTTTTAGTTTTTAGTTGCAAGTTTTTGAAAAAAAACGGTTTAGTTTTTTACGGGGGCATTTCGGGTTTGTAGTCCGCCCATGAACGCGCTCGTGATAACGGTATCGAGGTCCGGGTCGATGACCGTGCGGCACAAGTCGTCGCGCGTGTGCCGCGCGCTCCGCGTCGCCGCGCACGACGGCATCGAGGCTGGGTGCCTCGCGCGGTGCCTTCGCGCGGGCCGGCACTCGACCACCGCGGTCATCCGCGCGTTCGTTGCCGGCGAGGCCGACGCGGAGTTCACAGGGTTCACACGGTCCGCCTTGCTCGCGGACGAGTGCATCGACGACGCCGTCGGCGCAGTCGTCGTGTACCGGATCAACGCGGGCCATCTCGCGCACTGGGGGCGCGACGGTCGCGACCCAGAATACGCGAGGCCGGAGCATCTGTGTACGCTCATCGTCTCGGGCGCGGTGAACGTCGACGAGTGGCGCACGACGCTCATCGCGCGGGGCTTGGAGCAGTACAGGCACGTCGTGTACGCCGGCGTCCCGCGCAGCGTCGACGAGTGGTCGGCGCGCGCGTGGGACCGGAGCGTCGGCTCCCACATTTGTCGGCCCCAAAACACAAAATAAACTCGACACCAGGTCCCAGGAAACAATAAAATAATAAAAGTGCCGAGGTCTGAAGCCGATAGCGGTAACCATAAACAAAGACAACCCAACCTAAGAAGCATCAAAAGACCCTAGCAGACCTAGCCGGACCTAAAAAGGCCCTAGTAGAGTAAAACCCCGAGAGTAAACCCCCCGCAGAGTAAAGCCGAAAATGCCGAGGGCGCTGCTATCGGCTATCCAGATCAGGGAAGGGGCGCATCCACGCGGCTATGCCCCCTCATGGGAGTCGAGCGCACACGCGGTGCCACGACAGGCTGTGTATGGCGATAGCACGTCGGAGGCGTGGGAGGCAGCTTGGAGCGCGGCAACGGGCGCGGCAAAGGGCGCTGCGCTTGGCGCACTCGTGGCTAAACACGACAAATCCAGCGTCGGGCTTGGCGCTCTGCGGACTGCTCTCAGAGTAGGATCGGACGACTTCCTGTATACGAGACGAGCCCAACGCGCAGCGCGTGGTCCGCTGGACGACGCATCGGAGGCAAAGTGGAGCGCGGTGCGCTGGGCCGTGCTCGGCGGGATGGACGGCGCGCTCGCGGTTGCAGCGGAGCGTCTCCCCGGCGACGGTAACCTCGCTACGAGGGACCTGGCTATACATTCGGTGATGAGGAGAGCCATCACAGACGGAACCGCTGGCTTCCTAACCGAGAAACTCGCCCAGCGGGATGATCGAGCAGGCACGAAAAGATCATACCTCGGCCGAAAGCTGCGTCGAGGGGCGGTAAACGCCGCAGTCAGCCTCGTTGCAAAGAACGTTCGCGCCGAATACAACAAGAACCCCAACGCCGCTTCGGCTAAAGAGCAACGTGCCAATCTAGTACTCAACCTTGCTGCCAAGTTCGTGAACCTCAAACGCGACAGCACCCATGCCGAGAATTTGGCGAAAACCCCGTATTACGACATCCAATTTTTTGGTGCGCGACGGGCCTCATACGTTTGAGGTGAGTCTTACCATGGCACAGTGGAAAAAGAGTAACAAACCCGAAAAAAAAAACAAGTGAGTCGAAGGAAAGTCCCAGGGAAAAGTAAAAAAAAAGAGCCGAAGAAAAGGGTGACTCTGGTTTTTTGGAAATGCACTGGAGCGCGCTCCTCGAGGGCGTGCGGTACACGTCCGGCGGCGTGCCGAAGATCCTCCACCAAATATGGATCAACGAGCGTCCCGAGCTCCCGGAGGCGTGGTCGGCCGCGCGCAACGAGTGGAAGGCGCACCACCCCGAGTGGAAGCACATGATCTGGTGCGAAAGCCATGCGCGGGCGTACATCGCGGAGAGCCACCCGGGGTATTTGGGCGTGTTCGACGGACTCCCCCACGCGATCCAGCGCATCGACATGATCCGGTACTTCTTTTTGTACGATTTCGGCGGCGTGTACTGCGACCTCGACCAGTACCCCACGCAGAACATCGAGCCGTACCTCGAGACGGGGGCGCAGGCGTACTTCGTGCACTCCGCCAACTGGTCGAGCTTCACGAACTCTTTGATGGCGTCCAAGCGCGGCGCGCCGATCTGGCTCGAAGTCCAGGCCCGGCTCCGCGTGCGGCCGCCGTGGTGGTGCATCGGGAAGCACCTGACCGTGATGATGACCACGGGGCCTTGCATGCTCGATTCCGTACTCCGGAACACCGCGGAGCAGTACGCCGTGCTCCCGCGACGACGGTTCAACGCGTACGCCGAGCACGAGATCCAAGCGGCCCAAGCGGTCCGGGGGGACCAAGCGGCCCCAGCGGCAATGGCCCACAAAAAACCAGGCGCAATCATCGTCTCGCTGTTAGGCAAGACGTGGAACGGCTTCGATAGCGCGCTCCTCAACTTTGCGGCGCGCAACAATGGCGCGCTCGCGGCCACTGTGCTCGCGCTCGTCGTATGTCTCGCCGCGGCCGCGACGATCTTCGCCGTCCGTTGGCGCCGGCTCCGGAGAGCGCCGTGCGCGAGCGTCGTCGCACACTGCGCGCGCGGAAACGCGACCTTGGCAGGGCTCTCGTGAGGCATTTGGCCCCATTGCGGCTCACCGACGAGAGGCATATCCGTATAAGAGGTTTTCAGAGGTTTTCAAGAGTTTTTGCTTTTTTTCTTTGCCCTGCGATGTCGTTGCTCTCGTATGAGATTAGCGGCATCGAGCGGCGCCGTCGCAGGAGAGGCTCGTGCTGAGGCTCGTGCTGAGACTCGTGCTGGGGTGCGGTAGTGCAGGAGCGAGGACAACGCCAGAGAGCACACGAGGACGAAAACCAAGAGGTGCCATACGACGCCGCGCATCTCGACGAGGTGGTGCGCGCCCAGAAAAAAAACGAAACTTTTGTTTAGCTTTGCCCCGTTTTTTTCACCCCGCCAAAAAAAACGCTGCCGTGTTTTCACCAGCGGCCAATGGCCGAAGTGGCGACCGAGCGGACGGAAGCGACCGCAGCGAAGCAGGCGATAGACGTCCCTCCCGTGTTCCGCGCGGTGCTCGACGCGTGCTCTACCGTCGCGCTCGAGTACCCACTCGGCGCGCGCGAGCAGGTCCTGCAATCCGCGCTCGAGGCCGAGCTCCAGTCGCGGCACCTCGTCGTGCGGCGCGAGGTCCCCGTCCCGATCATCCACCGCGGCATCCCGCTCGGCCACGACGCGCGTGGAAGGGAGGATCTCGTCGTTCTGCACGACGACCTGTACGTCATCCTGGAGCTCAAACAGGGCAAGCGGCTCGAGCAAAAGGATTTCGCGCAGCTTTATAGGTACATGCACATGCGCGCCGGCGAGACCCGCTCGGTCCACGGGCTCCTCGTGCTCTTCGGCGACACGCACACCGAGGCGTGGTACGCGCGGCACGAGCCGGGGCACATCGCGCGTGTGCGGCTGATGCACGCCGAGCTCGCGCCCGTCTCCGTCGTGACGCACGACGCTTTCGATTTTTTGGCCTAAACGGAACGCCCTCTCAGGCTCCGGCAGTAAACGGCGGCCAAAACAAACAAAACGAACTAAAACTAGCTAACTGAGCTCCCGCTCTCATAAAGGAGCGGCGCATGTGCGTGCATCATGGAATGAGCAAAGCGCGGCCATTCAAAGAAACGGTTCCCTTTTAGCGATGTACCGTATAAGGCAGGTTGTTTTGGCGAGTCAAATACGCGACCTCCCCCGTCGGGAAATAAAAAAAAATAAAAAAATAACAATAACAGAAAAGCGAGTACAAAAAGGGAAAACGTACGCCGTCGCTATGGAGAAAGTAAATGATGTGGAGGGTTTTTTCGGGAAGCGGCCGGACTAGCCCCTCCCCCTTCCTCTCCTCCCTGAGATTCCCCTGAGGCCAGCTTCTAAAAACCCTCCACAAGCTCCATACTCTCCATTCTTTTACAAACAAGCTACTAGACTACTAGGTTAGGGGGGAAGTGAGATGAATAGTTAAAATGAAAGACGGAGAGCCCCGTCGCGCGGCTCCAGTGGCAGGGTCGGCGCCCCTCGTGGAGCGGACATCGGTGTGTGTGGCGTGCACTTTGGGTCGAGGGCACGGAGCTCCGAAGCCGTTACAAGCTGCACTCTTCCTTCATGCCCGTTGTAGACGGCGACGACCCGACCGGATGTGCTCGACCCCGTCCGGAAGAGGGGCCTGCGCGTCGCGGCCAGCGCGCGGTACATGGCTAAAACCCCGCCCTTTTTAGGCTTTTTACGTTTTTATGAAAAGAGCATAAACTTCAAAAGGCCCGATTTTTTTGTCCCGCGCTTTTCGCGGCTTTTGTTTGGAGCGCGGCGCTTTTCTGGGGCCCACAAATGTTTCAAGTGCTGAGCGACGTGGGACATGTGCTGCAACGCCCCTCGATGTATGCAGGTCACGACTACGGCGTGCGCCGCGTCCCCGCGTTCGTGATGGCGACGGGGCTCGTCGAGCGCCGCGACGCCGACTTGGACGCGATCGCGCTAAAGTGCTTCGACGAGATCCTCGTCAACTCGGCAGACTGCGCCACGCGGACGGGGCGCGTCACGTACATCTCCGTTAGCATCGACGAAGCGGGGTTCGAGATCAGCAACGACGGATGCGACGTGCCCGTGGAATACAACGCCGAGTGGTGCTCGTACGTCCCCGAGACGCTGTTCGGCACGCTGCGCTCGTCGTGCAACTACGACGACACGCAGGCGCGACACGGCGCGGGGCTCAACGGGATCGGGTGCAAGCTCGCGAACATCTTCTCGTCGCGGCTCTCGGTCGATCTGACGGACGGCGTGACGCACTACGCGCAGACGTTCAGCGCGAACATGCGCGACCGGACGGAGGCGGAGATCACGCCTATCGGATCGCGCGCGCCGAGCACCGTGCGCGTTACCGTCGTGCCGGACGCGCAGCGCCTCACGTGGAACGACGACGTGCGCGCGGTGTGCGCCCGCCGCGCGTACGACATCGCGCTGTGCACCCCCGTCGCGGTGCGCGTGCGCCGCGGCGACGGCGAGTGGGTGACGCTCGCGCCCGACCTCGCCCGGTACGCGGCGTGGTGTACAGATCCGCTCGACCTCTCGATCCCGGCGTACCGGATCCTCGTCGGCCCGTCGTCGACGCCGGTGACGGTGTCGCTCGCGAACGGCACGTTCACCTCGCAGCACGGCGCGCACGTCGCCGCGTGCGTCCGGCGCATGCACGACGTGATCGGCGGCGGGACGGAGGCGCAGTGGCGCCGGTTCATCGATGACCGCGCGTTCTTGCTCGTGATCGCGCGCCTCGACCGACCGGTGTTCGCCGGAAACGAGAAGAATTTACTCCGCGCGCCGTTGCGACCCGAGCCGAAGCTCGACCGGGCGCACGAGCGCGCGCTGCGTGGCTCGCCGATCGCGGCCGCGTGGACCGCGTGGCTGAGCGAGCAGGCGCAGACGTCCTTAGCGCGCGAGGAGCGGAAGCGAGGGACGCGCGTGCGCGTCGACAAGCTCGACGACGCCGCGCTCGCGGGGACCTCGGCGTGGGCGGAGTGTACGCTGATCCTAACGGAGGGCGACTCGGCCAAGTCGTTCGCCGTGGCGGGGATCTCGGTGCTCGGCAGGGACAAGTTCGGGATCTTCCCCTTACGCGGCAAGGTGCGCAACGTCCGCGACGCGACGGCCGTGCAGACGGACACGAACGTCGAGCTGCGCGCAGTCAAGACGATCCTGAATCTGAGGACGGGCGTCGCGGCGGACAAGCAGCAGCTGCGGTACGGGAAACTGCTGATCATGACGGACCAGGACGTCGACGGGTTCCACATCAAAGGCCTGATTCTAAACTTCCTGGACGCGCAGTTTCCGGGGATCGTTGGCGCGGGGGTGCTCGAGATCCAGGCGATGTCGACGCCGCTGATCAAGGCCTCGTTCGGCGGGACAGTGCGCGAGTTCTTCTCCACGGCGGAGTACGCGCTGTTCCGCGCGGCGAGCGCGAGCGCGCCCGCGACGGTAAAGTACTACAAGGGCCTAGGGACGTCGACGCCGGCGGAGGCGAGGGCGTATTTCGCGGAGCTCGAGAGGTACACCACGACGTATACCGCGGAGGGCGCGGAGCGTCTCGCGGCGTTCTTCGCTAGGAGCGCGGTGGCGTCGAGGAAGGACGCGATCCGCGACGCGATGCTCTTGCCCGAGGAGCCGACGCTGGGCGTGCGCAAGACGCAGACGATCGGTGCGTTCGTCGCGACGGAGCTGACGACGTACTCGGTCGACGCGGTGCTCCGCGCGATCCCGAGCGTCGTGGACGGGCTCAAGCCGTCGCAGCGGAAGGTGACGTGGTGTACGTTGCGGAGCAAGCGCGGCGAGACCAAGGTCGCGCAGCTCGCGTCGTACATCGCGCACGAGACGTCGTACCACCACGGCGAGGCGAGCATGCAGCAGACCATCGTCGCGATGGCGCAGGACTTCATCGGGGCGAACAACGTGCCGCTGCTAAAGCCGATCGGACAGTTCGGGACGCGCCGAACGGGCGGGTCGGACGCGGCCTCGGCCAGGTACATCTACACGGCGCTCTCGCCGATCGCGCTGCTCGCCTTCCCGGTGGCGGACCTGCACCTGCTCGCGCAGCAAGAGGAGGACGGCCAGATGATCGAGCCGGCGTACCTCGCGCCGATCGTGCCGTGGATCCTCGTCAACGGCTCGGTCGGCATCGCGACGGGCTTCTCGACGACGGTCCCGATGCACGACCTCCGCGACGTGTGCGCGCGCACGCGCGAGTACATCGTGCACAAGACGCACGCTACGTCGCTCTCGATGCGCGTGTTTGGCTACACGGGCCCCGTCGCGCGCGAGGCCGAGCGGTTCACGACGAGCACCGTTGTCGAGTTCGCCGCGGGGGTCGCGCACGTGACGGAGCTCCCCGTGGGGGTGTGGACTGACGTGTACCAGAGCCGGCTCGAGGATCTGCTCGACGAGAAGGTCATCTCGAAGTACAAGAACCAGTCGACCGACACCGCCGTCCGGTTCACGGTGCACACGTCGGCGCCCAAGCGGCTCGCGATGTCCAAGTTCACGCCGACGGGGAACATGCACGCGCTCGACGCGGACGGCGCGCTGAGGCTGTGGCGCTCGGTCGACGAGATCGTCGAGTACTTCTGCGCGCTGCGCGGGCCGATGTACGACAAGCGGAAGCAGGCCGTGTCGACGCAGCTAGGGGAGGAGATCGCGAGGAAAGAGAGCACGCTGAGCTTCATCCGGCTGGTGCTCTCCGGCGGCGCGGCGGCCTTGCTGGAGGCCGTAGACGCCGCGGCGGCCGTGCGAGCGCTGGGGTTCCGCGAGGAGGTGCTCGATACCCCGATCAGGGCGTGCACGCACGAGCGGCGCGTGCGTCTGGAGCGGGACCTGGCGGCGATGCGCGAGACGCTCGCGAAGCACGACGCCACCGCCGCGATCGACACGTGGCTACGCGAGATCGACGCGCTCGTCGCGATCGCGCCCGGCTCGGTCTTGGGAGCGTAGGGCTTACGCGCTTATACGTACCGGCGCGTCCCGAAACCCATGCGGCGGACGCTTTCAACCGGAGCATATAATGGACGATCTGCTATGGGATTGTCGAGACGAATGTCGCTGTTGAGACCCCCGGCATGCACGGAATTTGGATTTTCGTCTATATGTAAGGCGTCTAGCGTTTTTTTCGCGACGTACCTTCCCAAATTTCGTCCCGCGATTGCCGCACCAGTGCCCTCCGCAGCTCTCCGCAACCAAGATTTAGCGCCCTTGCCGCCTTTATCGTGTTTCATCGCTCGGTTGTACGCATTCACATTGGCAGCGACCACGAGGCCGCGCGCGACCCCCCCCCCCCGCGGCACCTCCGGCGATCTCCACTACCGTCGCTTCCCCTATGAGCGCGCTCTCTTCGTCATCCGTTAGAGGCCCCTCCCCTGCCGCTACGCGACGGGCGTTTTCTTTCTGTGTGCCTTTTTTGACGTTTAACACGGCACGTATCGTGCCCACTAGAGCGCCTTGCACAGCGCCAGTTACCGCGCTCCTAGCAAGAGACACGTTTTGCTGGATCAGCCTGGTTTGCCTGATCGGCCGGATTTGCCTGGTCAGCCGACACGTTCGAATTCGGTGTGCTAGAAGACGTAGGAGACCGCCGAGTTGGAGTTTCGGCGCGGCGGCCGCCGTGGCCGCTCGACCCGAGGTTGACGGCATCCAGAAGCGGTCCAGCCTCATCGGTCACCGGCGCTTCGTGTGCGCGCTCTTGCGCTCGCAATCGGTCCCGTGCCGGCCGCGATCGGCCACCAGGCATGCGTCGGCGCAGTATCTGACGCGCTTGCAGCGAGGACAAGGAAGTTTGCTCACGGCGGACACGCAGTTGGGATTCGCGCATGCGAGCCCGAGGGTTTCGAGCCCGGAACGAAGGACGCGCCGCGATGCCTGCGTGTTAGGGTGCTCCGGACCGATACTGGCGAGTCGTTTCTCGTAAACGCTCCGGGCGATATCGGCCGACTCGCGGTACAGCTCCACCTTCCCGGCTCTTAGTGTGTACGCAGCGGTGTTGTGCAGGACAGTGAGGGTTATCGCGTGGTCGGGCGCTAAGACGCGCCTTGCGACAGGAAGCATCTCCGCAAGAAGAGCTAGAGCCTCATCGTACCTGCCTAGCTTAGCCAGAACGCTAACAAGGGTGTTCTTATAAATGAGCTGCTTCCTTTGGTCGGGCCCCAAGCTGCTGGCTGCGACCGCGTTTAGCGCGCGCTCCTCCGCTAGGACCATGTTCCCGTCCTTGGCATATACCAGCGCCAGTGCGAGTTGGCTATTCGCCTCCATGATCACCGGATCTGTGTCTGCCCGGTCACCGCGGGAGGACAGAACCCTGTATAGCGTGTCCGTGTGCTCCTGGGATCGCCCGAGCCCGGATAGCGCCGTCGCCTTATCGATGAGGATCTCCGGCAGTCCCCGCGCGTGCGGGTGCTTCTTCGCCAACTCCAGCTCGAGCGCGGTCAGAATAGCCAGCGCCCTTCCGTGCTGCCCGGCATCGACGAAACAGTGCGCGATCACCCTCGTTCCCATCAGCCTAGCGTCGCTGTTGATAGGCAGGCCTTTGACGAGTTCGAACCGCGCTCTCGCGACCCCCATTCTAAAAGCGCCACCGAACTGCTGAGTGCACGTGGCGCACCGCATCCAGCGCTCTATGTTATCGGGTCCCATACCGAAAAACTTTACAGCGCATGAGACGTGCGCCACGAGGCGGCAGCTACATCCGAGCGGGATCGCGCGGTCGGCGCTGCTTCCGCTCTCGGTATCCGGCATCATGCACATGTAGCATTCGGGAGCGGACCCCGAACCGCCGAATGCCGGTGCCCTTCCTCTTTCGCCTCTGCGATGCGAGGCTCGTTTTCCCTTTGACGCGCTTCCGCCCATTTAATTTTTATTTTTAGGGTCTTCCCTAAAAAAAAATTGAGGCCGCGCCGAGCGTATTTTCCTACGTTGCTTCGCCGTTTTACGTCACGACGCGGTACGTGCGTATCTCGTTGGCGCCTGGCGGCATGCGCGTGATGCACATCACCGCGCCGCGGCGGGCGCCCAGGTAGCGCGCGCACGGGTCCGACGCCAAGATCCGCGGGAGTTGCGTGAGTTTGACCTTGTGCTCGGCGAGCAGCGTGCGGATCTCGGTCTCGGACAACACGCCGAACGACGGCTGGAGCTCGTGCTCGAGGATATTGATCTGCATCTCGGCGAGCGTGAACGCCTCGATGGTGAGGTCGCCGCCGCGCTCGAGCTCGGTTATGGCGAGCCGAACGGGCGCCGTCGGCCCCGCCGACGCGAGGATCACGAGGACGCGCGCCGATTGGGCGAGCGCGCTCGCCGCGAACTCGCGCGCCGCGTTCGCACTCAGCTTGTCCGTCCGGACGACGAGCGCGCGTCCGCGCTGCCCCGTCGCTGCCGTCGCTTCTGTTTCCCCCGTTTCCTTTGGTTCCTTCGGTTCCTCTTTCTGGCACTCTGCCTCTCGCTCGTAGAGTGCGTGGAGTCCGTTGGGTCCGTGAGTGCCGCTCGCGAGGCCGACGGCTCCGACGGAAACAACGGGAACGTACCCGCGCCTAGCGAGCATCGTCCCGACGTTTTGCGTCGCACGCTCGATTTCGCGCTCGCTCATTTTATTTTCTTGGCAACGGTGCAGAGTAACCGGAAAAGCAAAACACAAAACACAAAACGCAAAACAAGACACGAGACACAAAAAATGCCGAGGTCGGTCCTTGGCGTCGTCCACCGTCAGGAGGCGGCCCAACACGAGCTGAGAGAGTCGAGAGAAACGAGACCGAACCGGTGGTTCGGGTCGCGCGCGCTGTATGGCACCAGCACGTACGACGAGGCATCCGAGGCAAACTGGAGCGCGGTGAAAGGTGCCGCGCTGGGCGCCGTGGTGGGTGCCAGTGTTAACGCTCTCACCGACGAAAACGCTCTCATAGGCGCGATCCGAGGCGGGGCGATGGTCGGAATCGCGAACTTCATGAACACCACTGCGAACCAACGGGCCGCACGCGCCGGCGAGAAGAGGCATACGGTCGACAAGGTCCTGCGCGGGACTGCTACGTTACAACTCGCCTATGAGGCTGCTAAGATAGCCACGGGTGGGTTTGGCAGTTCGCGGGATCACGTACCGCCGAAATCCGTCCTACAGGTCGTCAACCGTGGGGAAGCGGGATCGCAGACGTCACAGACTTCACGGGCGAGGCAGGAGAGATCGCGCGCATCGGGCGCATATAAGCGGATCCGGACGCCCCCCAAAAAAGAGTGGGCTAGAAACGCTAAAACGGCAGTAGCAAGCCAAGGACGAAAAAAATTATGGATTTGATATCTTACACACACATATAGCCCTCCATATCACCACTGAGCCTTTACGATCCTAACGATCCTAACGATCCTAACGATCCTTTTGGATTGCCGATGGAAAAGCGGGAGATACCGCTGCTCGAGATCGTCCACCGCGGAGCGGCTGCAGAGGCTGCAGCGGCTTCCGCCGCCTCACAGAGCAAAGAGGATCCGAGTCGGTCGTTCGCATCGCGCGCATCGGGCGCATACCAGCGGATCCGGACGCCCGTTTATGGGAACAGTACGCCGGACGAGGCATCGGAGGCGAATCGGAGCGCGCTTAAGGGCGCGTTGGTTGGCGCGTTGGTTGGCGGACTAGCCTCCATGGGCGAGCGCCCCTCGGCCACACCCGCACAGATGACCCTCGGTACAGCGGCCGCGGGAGCGGTCGCGGGCCTCATGGACGCGAGAGAGAGACAGAGGGACGCGCGACTCGGCGTGGAGAAAAGCGGCCTCGAGCGCGTCTTAAGGGCGGTCACGACAGCAGACGTGGCTGCCACAACTGTCGACGTTGGAATCCTCGCGGCAGGGGGAGCGGTGAAAACGGCGAGCGCGGCACTCTCGGGTATGAATCGGAATTTCAGGCGTCAGGGAGGTCGTGGTGGGCATGCTTTTGGCAAGTCACGCGAGTCGCCCAAGTCGCATGGCCTAATCCCCGATGTAGCTTCAACGATGAAACTCAAGCGGCTCACTCTGCATGCGAACAAGGCGCACCAAATTTTCGTTCTCGCGCCGTTGAGCCACGACGTCGAGTCGAGGCTACGTGCGATGATACTCCCCGGCCAAGCAGGCCAAACGGGCCAAACAGGCCAAACGGACCGCCGGACGGACGTGTACGTCCGCGCGTTCAGCGAGAGTGCGCTCGACCTGTACGCGCCCGTGTGCGCCTCTGGCGACTCGGACGGGGCCGCGTTGCCCGCAAAGGCGACGTGCCGCGGCGATTTGCCCGCTCACGTGAACCAGTACTGCTCGGACGACCCGCTCGCGCTCGTGCGTCTCATCGCGGCTAGCCAAAAGGCGAAGACGAACACGACGTTCCGCATCTTCCCGACGCAACTAACGAAAAACGCGGCGTTCGACTCGACCGTGCGCGCGGAGCTCAAGCGGCTTCTCGTAGCGAGCTGGCCAAACGTCGCGGTGCACATGCGCCGTAAGATCGTGGCGTGGTGCACGGACAAGAGGCCGGCGACGGCGAACGAGCTTGGTTTGATGATGCACACCCAACCGAAGGATCTCGTGATCAAGCCCCTACAAGACCCGTTCGTCGCGTTCGTGGCGCACACGAGAACCAAAAGCGACACTAAATCCAAATCGCACCACAAGTTCCAGTATAGATATAAAACGGCGCCGGTGGATGTGTTCGAGGACCCGGTAACGCGCATGCCGCGAATGCGACGCACGGGCGAGCCAACGGGCGAGCCAATGGGCGAGCCAACGAGGGAGTCTCGGCGCGTGGTGGCGATATACCACGCAAGCGAGGACGACGCGAGGAAGGACGCTGCAGCGTACGCGCAGTATGTCGTGGGTGCACTGACGTCGAGCATCGACGGCACATCGGACTCGGACGCGACGAGCGAGATCTCGATCATCGAAAACTGGGCCGCGTGGGACACGTGCATTGCGGTGCGGTGTATTCTGCACAGCCTGAGCGGCCCCGCGACGGTATACTGCGTTGGGCGACCGGTGGAGTCGGCTACGTGCGGGGAGCTGGACCTTGCCGCGCGCTGGGACGGCGCGCGCGTCGGTGGCCGCGTTCCTACGTGGCCGCCGTGTACGTACATCGACAAGCGCAAGAGCGACGAAGAGGCGGTCAACGTCGCGGCGACGTGGACAATCACCCTCGGCCACTGGCTTGAGGACGCCGAGACTAATAAAGCCAAAGCTAATAAGATTACGGCCATCGAGACGAAGCTGAAGCAATTGAGCTTATTGCAGCGCAAGCCGACTGGCAAGCGGACGATTCATGTCGTGAATTGCGGGTACCCCTTGCGCCACGGCGCCAACCCGGCCTTACACACCCCGATAGTCGACATCTTCACCGTTTACGACTCGACCGCGACGAGGGCAGAGTACCTTCCTCTGCCATCGTACCACCTGGAGACGAGAGGGACACTCCGCGACACACTCGAGCGCGGGATGCCCGCAAACGTCGCCGACTACGCACGGCGCCCGCGACCGGACTAAGGAGACTTCTGGAGCCCCCAAAAAGGCCACCAAAAAGGGGCATCAAACGGCTTT
>Ga0247832_1002150_pt1 | contig 31398 bp, 26 predicted proteins | sample LaCruzMarch2015__10_FD_192407 | JGI IMG/M metagenome (GOLD analysis project Ga0247832, IMG submission 192407) | Freshwater microbial communities from meromictic Lake La Cruz, Castile-La Mancha, Spain - LaCruzMarch2015_4m | ecosystem: Environmental > Aquatic > Freshwater > Lake | place: Spain... | reverse complement strand
CGGAAGGTCTTGGGCTTTTGCATGACCCATTCTCCCAGCCAGATCCATTGCTGTCACTGGGATCTGGGCAGATTCATGGGTGTCTGTGGAGAGGTGCTGGGATGATCTATGCGCAACAGGCTCCTAGAAGAACGCGCGATTCCCTGGCGTTGTGGGGTTCAGCTGGTGGTGGGGCGGCAGGCAGGGGGGAGGAGGGGGATAGTGGAATTGGGCGAGAGGGAAAACGGTTGTGCATTTCTTACATTATGAATCTGTTATGCGTTTGGCCCCACTCCGTCGTGGTTCATGCGTGGCGTGGCATTGAATCCAACAGGAGCCTGAGGGGTCGGTGGGATCGGCTTGGCGGCATCGCTGTGTTGGGGTCCCTGCTACTGACTGTGGCGACGGGCTGCCAACACCAGCCTCCTCGCCTTGTGCTGGCGATCAGCCCATGGCCGGGATATGCCTACTTCGCCCTGGCCCAATCCCGCCAGCACTATGACTCTCGCCGCCTCAACCTCGAGGTGCGCAGCTTCCCAGATTTGGCTGGCACGGTTCATTCCTACATCTCGGGGGGGGCCCAGGCCATCGCCACCACCACGATCGATGCCGTCACCATCTGCGGGGTGGCTCCGGAACGTTGTCCGGTGATTGTCTATGTCATCAACGAATCCCTCGGTGGCGACCAACTGTTGGCCCGTCAAGGGGTGAAGGATCTCAAGGAACTGATCGGCCAGCCGATCGCCCTCGATCGCAGCAGCCTATCCCGGTACTTCCTGGCCAGAGCGTTTGAGTCTGAGGGTCTGCCGTCCCCCGATCCGTCCCAGCTGCGTTTTTTGCCGGCGGCCTCGTGGGAAGCGGCTCTGCGGCAGGGGAAGGTGCAGGCGGTGGTGACCCACCCACCAGGAAGCGAGCAGCTGCGGCGCTCCCAGCCCCTGGAAACCCTGTTCACCAGCCGGCAACTCCCCTACGAGATCCTGGATGTACTCGCCGTTGATCCCGAGCTGCTCCGCCTCCATCCCGATGCGGTCCTGGCCCTTGTCCAGGGCTGGAAGGCGGTCCGGGAGGAGGAGAGCCAACGGCCGGCTGCGGTGCGCCAGGCGATGGCTGAGCATTTGGGTCTTGTTTCCGGTGCGAAGGCGGCACTGTGGGAGGGCCTCCGCTATCCGGGGTCCCAGGAGCAGTATGAGTTACTGGACCCGGCTCAGAACAACCTGCCTCCGCAATTGGAGAAGATCCGCAGCGTGTTGTACAGCAACGGCGTGATCCCGGCCGGCTCCCCCCTGCCGACCACGACGGACAGCATCATCCGGCGGCTGGGCCCAACGAAATGAACAGCGCGGCGGCGATTTTGTGGCTAGCAAGGCCATAGGCGACCCCGGTTCCCCATGTCCGTCCCCCAGCAGCTGCGCTGCTGCGATGCCAGCGGTTGCCGTTCCGCCGGTGGCCAGGCCCTGCGCACCGCTCTCGAGGGCGCCCGGGACGCCGCCGGCCTCGACGCTGAGGCGCTGACGATCAAGCCGGTGGGTTGCCTGCGCCTCTGCGGCAGCGGCCCCCTGGTGGCCTGTGATGGACCCGGCCCCACCCAGCTCTTCGGTGGCGTGGCGCCGGAGCACGCCGGCGCCCTGATCGCCGCCAGCCTTGCCACCAGCCACCCCTCCGGCTGCGACGACGCCCTGGCCGCCCATCGCCTCGATCTGGAGGATCCCTTCTTCGCCTTGCAGCAGCCCGTGGTGCTCGAGGGCTGCGGCCAGGCGAATCCCGAATCCATCGACGACGCCCTCGCCTTCGGCACCTACGCCCAGCTGCACCGCATCCTGCAGGAGCTCACCCCCGAGCAGGTGCGCGACGAGGTGCGCCGCAGCGGTCTGCGCGGTCGCGGCGGTGCCGGCTACCCCACAGGCCTGAAGTGGGACACCGTGGCCCTGCAGCCCTCCGGCCCCCGTTATGTGGTCTGCAACGCCGATGAGGGCGACCCGGGGGCCTTCATGGACCGCAGCGTGCTCGAGAGCGATCCGCACCGGCTGATCGAGGGGATGGCGATCGCCGCCTACGCCGTCGGCGCCGAGCGGGGCTTCGTCTACGTGCGGGCGGAGTATCCCCTGGCGATCGAACGGCTGCGGCTGGCCCTGCAGCAGGCCCGCAGCCGCCATCTGCTGGGCAACCACATCGACGGCACCAGCTTCAACCTGCGCCTCGAGGTGCGGGTGGGCGCCGGTGCCTACGTGTGTGGTGAGGAGACGGCCCTGCTGCTCTCCATCCAGGGTCAGCGCGGCATGCCCCAGCCCCGGCCCCCCTTCCCGGCCCAGTCGGGCCTCTGGGGGGCCCCCACCTTGATCAACAACGTCGAAACCTTCACTGCCGTGCCGGCGATCCTGCGCCAGGGGGGCGACTGGTACGCCGCGATCGGCACCGAGCACAGCAAGGGCACCAAGGTGTTCGCCCTGTCCGGGGCGGTGGTCAACACCGGCCTGGTGGAGGTGCCGATGGGCACCCCCCTTCGCACGGTGGTCGAGGTGATCGGTGGCGGGGTGCCGGATGGCTCGCCGATCAAGGCGGTGCAGACGGGGGGGCCCTCAGGCGGCTGCATTCCGGCCCAACGGCTCGACACCCCCGTCGACTACGAAAGCCTGCTGGAGCTCGGTTCGATGATGGGCTCCGGCGGCATGGTGGTGATGGGGGAGAGCACCTCGATGCCCGAGGTGGCGCGCCATTTCATGGGGTTCAGCGTCAACGAGAGCTGCGGCAAGTGCGTGCCCTGCCGCGCCGGCACCGTGCAGCTGGCCCAGCTGCTCGATCGCTTCGTGGAACGCCGGGCCACCCCCGCCGACATGGAGCGGCTCGATGCCCTCTGCCAGATGGTCAAGGTCACCAGCCTCTGCGGCCTGGGCCAGTCGGCCCCCAATCCCGTGCTCAGCACCCTGCGCTGGTTCCGGCATGAATACGAGGCCGCCTGCCGCGAGCCCGCCGCCTGCGTCGCCGCTGGGGGAGTGGAGCGATGAGCGTCGTCACTCTCAGCGTGAATGGCCAGGACGTGGCGGTGCCGGCGGGGGCCAGCCTGCTGGAGGCCACCCGGGCGGCGGAAGCCAACGTCCCCACCCTGTGTCACCTCGAAGGTCTCACCCCGGTGTCCGCCTGCCGGCTGTGCCTGGTGGAGGTGGAGGGCTCCGGCAAGCTGCTGCCCGCCTGCAGCACCGCCGCCGCCGAGGGCATGGTGGTGCACACCCACACCCCCCAGCTGCGGGAGGTCCGGCGCATGACGGTGGAGCTGATCTTCGCCGAGGGCAACCACGTCTGCGCCGTCTGCGTGGCCAACACCCACTGCGAGCTGCAGGACATGGCCGTGACCGTGGGCATGGACCACTCCCGCTTCCCCTACCAGTACCCCCAGCGGTCGGTGGATGCCTCCCACCCCCAGTTCACCCTCGACCACAACCGCTGCATCCTCTGCACCCGCTGCGTCCGGGTGTGTGACGAGATTGAGGGGGCCCACGTCTGGGACATCGGCAGCCGCGGCGGCCAGTGCCACATCGTCGCCGGCCTCGATGAGCCCTGGGGCCAGGTGCAGGCCTGCACCTCCTGCGGCAAGTGCGTCGATGTGTGCCCCACCGGTGCCCTGTTCCGCAACAGCGACACCACCGCCGAGAAGCAGCCCAACACCACCCTGCCCGCCCTGTTGCGCACCGCCCGCGAACAGCGCCGCTGGCACAACCAGTAGTGACCCACCCCATGCCCCCCTCCCCGCCCGCCGCCAAGCTCCGCCTCGCCACCGTCTGGCTGGCGGGCTGCTCCGGCTGCCACATGTCGTTCCTGGATCTCGACGAGTTCCTCTTCGATCTGGCCGAGAAGGTGGATGTGGTCTTTTCGCCGGTCGGCACCGACGTCAAGATCTACCCCGAGAACGTCGACATCGCCCTGGTGGAGGGGGCGGTGGCGAACGTCGACAACCTCGAGCTGGCCCTGCAGTTGCGCCAGCGCACCGCCCTGGTGATCTCCTTCGGCGACTGCGCCGTGACGGCCAACGTGCCGGGCCTGCGCAACCTGCTCGATGGCGGCCACGACAGCGCCAAGGCGGTGTTGGAGCGCGGCTACCTGGAGCTGGCCGACGCCACGGGCCAGCTGCCCTTCGCCCCCGGCATCGTGCCCGAGCTGCTGCCCCGGGTGCTGCCCCTGCACGAGGTGATTCCTGTCGACCTCTACCTGCCGGGCTGCCCTCCCTCGGCCGAGCGCATCCGCGAGGCGATCACGCCCCTGCTGGCCGGTGAGCGGCCGGTGCAGGAAGGCTCCGCCATGCTGCGGTTCGGATGAGGACAACGCCATGACCCGCACCGTCATCATCGATCCGGTGACCCGCATCGAGGGCCACGCCAAGATCACCCTCCACCTCGATGGGGCCGGCCACCTCACCGACACCCGCTTCCACGTGGTGGAGTATCGGGGCTTCGAAAAATTCTGTGAGGGCCGGCCTTTCACCGAGATGGCCGGCATCACGGCCCGCATCTGCGGCATCTGCCCGGTGAGTCATCTGCTGGCGGCCGCCAAGACCGGCGACAAGCTGCTGGCGATTTCGATCCCCCCAGCGGCCGACAAGCTGCGGCGGCTGCTCAACCTGGCCCAGCTCACCCAGTCCCACGCCCTCTCCTTCTTTCACCTCAGCAGCCCCGATTTCCTGCTGGGCTGGGAGAGCGATCCGGCCAAACGCAATGTCTTCGGCCTGATGGCCGCCGACCCCGACCTGGCCCGGGCCGGCATCCGCCTGCGCCAGTTCGGCCAGCAGATCCTGGAGCTGCTGGGCGGCCGCAAGATCCACTCCGCCTGGGCGGTGCCCGGCGGTGTGCGCACCCCCCTGAGCCAGGAGGCGAAGGACTGGATCCTGGAGCGCCTGCCGGAAGCCCGCGCCACCGTGACCCTGGCGCTGGAGCTCTATAAAAAGCTGCTCGATGGCCCCCTGCAGAGGGAGCAGCGGGTCTTCGGCGACTTTCCCAGCCTGTTCATGGGCCTGGTGACACCGCAGGGGCTCTGGGAGCACATCGACGGCGGCATTCGCTTCCGCGATGCGAACGGGGCGATCGTCGCCGACCAGCTCAGCGAGGACGATTACGCCGATTTCCTCGGCGAGGCGGTCGAACCCTGGAGCTACCTCAAGTTCCCTTACTACAAGCCCCTCGGTTACCCCGACGGCCTCTACCGGGTAGGCCCCCTGGCCCGGCTCAACGTCTGCGACAGCGTCGGCACCCCCTGGGCCGACCGGGAGCTGGCGGAGCTGCGCCAGCGCAGCGGCCAGCCCGCCACCTCGAGCTTCGCCTATCACCACGCGCGGCTGGTGGAGATCGTGGCCTGCCTGGAGGCGATCGAGATCCTGGTGGCCGACCCCGAGCTGATGCACGGCCGCATCCGCCTGCGGGCCTCCCTCAACCGCAACGAGGCGGTGGGCGTGAGCGAGGCGCCCCGGGGCACCCTCTTCCACCACTACAAGGTGGATGACGACGGCCTGCTCACCAGCGTCAACCTGATCATCGCCACCGGCCAGAACAACCTGGCCATGAACCGCACCGTGCACCAGATCGCCCAGGAGTACATCCCCGATCCGGTGCCCGCCGGCGCCGAGATCCCCGAGGCGATGCTCAACCGGGTGGAGGCGGGCATCCGCTGCTTCGACCCCTGCCTCTCCTGCTCCACCCATGCCGCCGGCCAGATGCCGCTGCGCCTGCAGCTGCTGGCCGCCGATGGCACGGTGCTGGCCGAGCGCCTGCGCGGATGACCGGCGCCGGTCTCGGCACCGGAGGCGCCCTGCTGATCGGCATCGGCAACCCCCTGCGGGGCGATGACGGGGTGGGCTGGCACCTGGTGGAGGGTCTGGGCCTGCAGCGCCACCAGCTCACCCCCGAACTGGCCGAGGCGGTGGCGGCCGCCGACCGGCTGCTGATCGTCGATGCCTGGCTGGGGCCGCCCCGGAGCCCCTGCCTGCTGCGGCCCCTGGTGGCCTCAGGCGGCTGGGAGCGGGACACACACCGGGTGGCGCCCGCCCGGTTGCTGGCCCTGGCCGAGCAGCTGTTCGGCCGCCGCGTGCCGGCCCACGAGCTGCTGGTGCCGGCCTTCGACTTCTCCTGGGGCGATCGCTTCTCGCCGCAGCTGCGGCGCCAGTTGCCGCAGGCGCGCCAATTGCTGCGGGGCTGGCTGCAGGGGTCGGTGCCACACCTTGCATGAACTCAGCCTGATGGACGCGGTGCGGCAGCAGGCCCTGGAGCAGGCCGCTCTGCATGGGGCCCGCCGCATCAGCGCCATCACGCTGCGGGTGGGCAGCCTGGCGGGGGTGGAGATCGAGGCCCTGCGCCTGGCCCACACAGTGGTGATGGCGGACACGATCGCCGCCGACTCCCGGCTGGTGATCGAGGTGGTGTCGGCTGAATGTTTCTGTGCCGCCTGCGGGCAGCCGTTTCCGGCGCGCGATGGCTGCTGCGATTGCCCGCGCTGCGGCCGCATCAGCCGGGAGCTGCTGCGGGGCAAGGAGCTTCAGCTGGCCTCCCTGGAGCTCGACTGAGCCGGGGTGCCGACTCCCATCTTGCCAACGTCAGTACCGCCATAAGTTTAAAAAATACTGTGAAGCAAGCCTCTGGTGCGGAACGTAACTTTGTGCAAGTTTTTAGGTTTAGCATCACCCTGTGCCAGGCTTTTCGGTGTCCATGAACTGCCAATGAGTCCGCGCTGTGGGCTTATTTCTTGACAAGTGAGAGGAATGCAACCCCATGACTAACTTCGCAAAGACTTTCAAGCGCACTTTTCTCCGTGGGGTTGGAATCGCCGCCACGGGTGGTCTTCTTTTCGGCGGTGCCGCGATGGCGGAGGTCAACTCCCTCGGCGAACGGTCTGAGCCTGTTGCCGATCCGGTCCAGGCGCTGGACGCTCAGCGGGCCATCGCAGACCCCGCCGATCAACTGGCTCCGCAGGCCGCCCCTCAGGACGCCAGCCTCGTGGCCCAAAGCTTTCCCCAGCCAGAGGTGAAGGAGGTGTATTCCGCCAAGGGGTGGTATCTCACCATCGGTGTAGGCGCCCAGACCCCCAGCGACCAGACGGTCAACAGCACCAATAACTTGGTGTCACCCTTCTTCACCCCGCTGCTCTTCAACTTCCAAAACAACAATTCCACCAAGTTGGATCTGGGCGGTGGTTTCTCCGGAGACGTCGGTGTTGGCTACGACTTCGGTGCTCTTCGCGCTGAGCTCACCTATGGCTACAGCAGTGCCAGTCTCAACGCTGTCGGCGCCGCCAGCCCCATCGGCTTCGGTGCCTTCGGCCTCGTTCCTTTCACCAACAACGTTTCCGGCAGAGTCAACAAGAATGATCTGCTGGCCAGTGTCTACTACGACTTTGAGAACAACAGTCGTTGGACGCCCTACATCGGTGGTGGCATCGGTTATACCAACATCAGCACTCCCGGTCTCTCTTTCGGCTATTTCAACAGCAACGGTGTTAACAAGGGGCTGTTTGGCTGGCAGGGCAAAGTGGGCGTCAGCTATGCCATGAGCTACAACTCCGATATCTACTTGGAGGGCGTTTATCAAGGTGCCAGCGGGTACACCTCAAATAACGTCACGTTCGACGCTTTCAATAGCTGGGGCGGCAAGATCGGCTTCCGCTACCGCTTCGGGGCCCGCCCGGTGGCGGTTGCCCCCGCTCCCGCGCCGGAGCCCGTGATGCAGCCCGCACCGGCTCCTGCGCCGATCTTCCAGCCCGAACCGGCCCCCGCGCCGATCCGCGGCCTCTGGTGACCTTCGGATAGCCACCGGGGCCATCCGGGCCTCGCCTGAGCTCCGTGCCTAACCTTCGGGTAAAGCCGGGCCCCGGCGGGGCTTTTCCGTGCCGCTCTCCTGTCTGGGGGTCGATCCTGCGATGTGTGTCGACTGCAATTGCGGCCAACCGGTGCCCGCTGCCAACGAATCTCCGCGGCACCTGGAGCTGGGCCAGCGCCTGCTGCTGCACAACGACGCCCAGGCGGCTGCCAACCGGGAGCATTTCGCCGCCGCCGGCGTCCGGGTGATCAACCTGCTCTCCTCCCCCGGCTCCGGCAAGACCGCCCTGCTGGAGCGGCTGGCCCGGGAGCTGGCACCGTCTTCGGCGGCGGTGCGCCATCCGATGGCGGTGATCGTGGGGGATCTGGCCACCGACAACGACGCACGACGCCTGCGGGCCGCCGGGGTGCCGGCCCTGCAGATCACCACCGGCCAGGCCTGCCACCTGGAGGCGGCCATGGTGCACCGGGCCCTGCATGAGCTCGACCACCTCGGCCATCCCCTGGCCGGCCTGGAGCTGCTGGTGATCGAGAACGTCGGCAACCTGGTCTGCCCGGCCGCTTTCGATCTGGGCGAAAGCCAGCGGGTGGTGCTGCTGTCGGTCACCGAAGGGGAGGACAAGCCCCTGAAGTATCCGGCCACCTTCCACTCCGCCGACGTGGTGGTGATCAGCAAGAGCGATCTGGCCGAGGCCTGCGGCTTCGATGCTCCCCAGGCCCGCCGCCACGTGGCCCTTGTGGCCCCAAAGGCCCGGATTGTGGAGGTCTCCGCCCGCACCGGGGCGGGCATCGCCACGCTGCTGGCGGCCCTCGGCCTGGAGCGGGTGCCCGTCGCCGGGTGAGCAGGTCGCCCCTGGCCGGACGGGGACGGTTGCAGCTGGAGTGCCGCGGGGTGGTCCAGGGGGTGGGTTTCCGGCCCCTGGTGCACCGGCTGGCCCACGACCTGGGTCTTTCCGGTGAGGTGGAAAACGGTCCCGGTGTGGTGCGGCTGCAGCTGGAGGGGGAACGCGCCGGCCTGGAGACGTTCCTGCGGCGCCTGCCGCTGCAGTTGCCCCCCGGGGCCCGGCTGGAGCGGTTGGATCCGCTCTGGCTGCCGGCGCCCGGGGGAACGGGCGGGGCGCCGCCGGCGGGGGTCAGGATCCTGGCCGGCGCGGCGCAGCCCCTCGGCATCGACCTGGTGGCTACGGCCCTGGTGGCCGATCGGGCCCCCTGCCGCGCCTGCCTGGCCGAGCTGGCCGATCCCGCCGATCGCCGCTGCGGCTACCCCTTCATCAGCTGTTGCGACTGCGGCCCCCGTTTCAGCATCGCCACCGCCGAGCCCTGGACCCGGGCCCACACCACCCTGGCCCCGTTCCCGCCCTGCCCGGCCTGCCTCAGGGAGTACGAAGATCCAGCCGATCGACGCTTCCATGCCGAGACGATCGCCTGCCCGGTGTGCGGGCCGCGGCTGGCCCTGTTGGATGGCGCCGGCAGGCCCCTGGCGGGTCCCGGTGCTGACGGCGGCACCGCTGCCCTGATCCGGGCCTGCTGCGACCGTCTTGCTGCCGGGGAGATCCTGGCCCTGCAGGGGGTGGGCGGCTTCCAGCTGCTGGTGGATGGCACCCATGCGGCGGCGGTGGCGCGGCTGCGGCGGCGCAAGCGACGGCCCGCCAAGCCCTTCGCCCTGCTGGTGGCCGAGGCCGGCGTCCTGGCCCCCGATTGCCACCTGGACGCCAGGGAGCGGCGGGCCCTGGCGGATCCCGCCGCCCCGATCGTGCTGCTGCGCCGCCGCCTGGGGGCTCCGGAAGCCCTGCCGGGGGTGGCCCCGGGCAGTCCGTGCCTGGGGGCGATGCTGCCGGCGTCGCCGTTGCACCACCTGCTGGCGGGCGCCTTCGGCCGGCCCCTGGTGGCGACCAGCGGCAACCCCAGCGGCGAGCCGCTCTGCACCGATCCCGCCGAGGCGCTGGAGCGGCTGGGGGGTGGGGCTGACGAGCCGATCGCCGATGTTTTTCTGGTGCACGACCGCGGCATCGCCCGGCCCCTGGATGATTCGGTGCTGCAGCTGATCGATGGCCGGCCAGCCCTGCTGCGCCGGGCCCGCGGCTATGCCCCAGAGCCCCTGCCCCTGGTGGAGCCGCCGCCAGGGGCAGGGGCTCCACCAGGGGGGATGCCGCAGGGAGTGGTGGCCCTTGGCGGCGATCTCAAGAGTGCGCCGGCGTTAGCGCTGAACGGGCGGCTGTGGCTGGCCCCCCACCTGGGCGACCTGGCCGAGGGGCGCTTGCTCTCCCGCCTGGCCGAGGGTCTGGCGGCGATCGAGCAGCGTTGGGGGAACCAGGTGACGGCCATCGCCTGCGATGCCCACCCCGGCTACCTCAGCCACCAGCTCGCCGCCGACCAGCGGTGGCCGCGGCAGACGGTGCAGCACCATCGGGCCCATGGCCTGGCGGTGCTGGCCGAGCACGGGCTGCCGTCGCCGTTGCTGGCCGTCACCTGGGATGGGCTCGGCTACGCCCCAGCCCCTGCTGCCGATGGCGGTCCCCAGCTGTGGGGCGGGGAGCTGCTGCTGCTGGGTGGGGCCGGCGCCTCCCCCTGCGAGCGACTGGTGGCCCTGAGGCCCTTCCCGTTGCCGGGCGGTGAGCGGGCCATGGCGGAACCCCGCCGGGCGTCCCTGGGGCTGCTGGCCGCCGCCGGATCCTGGGCCCTGGAGCACCCCGGAGCCCGCCACAGCCTGGCCGCCTTCGCGGCCGGCGAGCGCCACCTGCTGCTGCAGGCCATCGCCAGCGGCTGCAACAGCCCCCTGAGCACCAGCGTCGGCCGGCTGTTCGACGCGGTCGCCTCCCTGCTGGGCCTGCTGCAGGTGCAGAGCTATGAGGGCGAGGGGGGGCTGCGGCTGCAGGGGGTCGCCGCGTCTGCTTCCGGTGAGCGGGCGAGCTGGCCGCTCCCCCTGGTGCCGCCCGGGGCCGTCACGGGGGGCACCTCCGCCGGCGGGCCAAGTCTGGGCTGGCTCGACTGGGAACCGTTGCTGGAGGCCCTGCTGGCGGCGATCGCCGCCGGCACGCCGCCGGCGCTGTGTGCCGCCCGCTTCCACCACGCCCTGGCGTCGGCCCTGGCCGAGACGGCCGCCCTCGCTGCTGCCTCCAGGCCCCTCCCCGCCATCGCCAGCAGCGGCGGCGTGCCGGTGGCCCTGGCTGGGGGCTGCTTCCAGAACCGACTGTTACTGGAGGCCGCGATCGCGGCGCTGCGGGCCAGGGGGTTGCGGCCGTTCTGGCCGGAGGCGCTGCCCTGCAACGACGGCGGGCTGGCCCTGGGACAGATCTGGGCGGTGGGCGGTCCGTGGTCAGATCCGGCTGGCGCGCCTACAACCGGAAGGAGTGTCCACGAGCCGAAACCTGCGTATGTGCCTGGCCGTGCCCGCGCGCATCCTCTCGATCCGGATCCAGCCGCCGCAGGGAGCGCCTGAGCCCAGCGGGGCCGATGCCGCCGCCACTGATGTCGCAGCCGATGACGACCTCTGGCGCGTGGCCGAGGTGGATTTCGGTGGGGTACGTCAGCAGGTGAGCCTGGCCTGCCTGCCCGAGGCGGCCGTGGGCGATCGGGTGCTGGTGCACGTGGGCCTGGCCCTCAGCCTTGTCGACGACGATCCCCCATGACCATCACCGTTGACGGCAATGAGGCGGTGGCCCTGGTGGCCTACCGCCTCAACGAGGCCATCGCCATCTACCCGATCACCCCCGCCTCGCCGATGGGGGAGTGGGCCGATGCCTGGTGCACCGAGGGCCGTCCCAACCTCTGGGGCACGGTCCCGGCGGTGGTGGAGTTGCAGAGCGAGGCCGGCGCCGCCGGCACCGTGCATGGCGCCCTGCAGGCGGGGGTGCTGACCACCACCTTCACGGCCTCCCAGGGGCTGCTGCTGATGGTGCCCAACCTCTACAAGCTGGCCGGCGAGCTCACTCCCGCCGTGCTGCATGTGGCGGCCCGCTCCCTGGCGGCCCAGGGGCTCTCGATCTTCGGCGACCACAGCGATGTGATGGCCTGCCGCGGCACGGGCTGCGTGATCCTCTGCTCGGCCTCGGTGCAGGAGGCGGGTGATTTCGCTGCCATCGCCACCCGGGCCAGCCTGCTGGGGCGGCTGCCGGTGCTGCACATGTTCGACGGCTTCCGCACCTCCCACGAGATCCAGAAGATCGAGCCCATCGACGACGCGGTGCTCCACGCCCTGATGCCGATGCAGGCGGTGGCGGATCACCGCCACCGGGCCCTCTCCCCCGACCATCCGGTGCTGCGGGGCACGGCCCAGAACCCTGATGTGTACTTCCAGGCGCGGGAGTCGGTGAACCGCTTCTACGACGCCCTCCCCGGGCACCTGGTGGAGGCGATGGAGCAGTTCGCCGGCCTCACCGGCCGCCATTACGGGCCCTACGAGTACGTGGGCGCCGCCGATGCCGAGCGGGTGGTGGTGCTGATGGGTTCCGGCTGCGAAACCGCCGAGGAGACGGCGGCGGCCCTGATCGCCACAGGCGAACGGGTGGGAGTGCTCAAGGTGCGCCTGTTCCGGCCGTTTGTGGCGAGCCTGTTCGCTGCCGCCCTGCCGCCCACGCTGCGGGGACTGGCGGTGCTCGACCGCTGCAAGGAGCCCGGGGCCGGCGGCGAGCCCCTCTACCTGGATGCGGTGGCCGCCCTCAGTGAGGAGTGGCAGGCCTGCCACGGCGATCGCCCCCTGCCCCGGGTGGTGGGCGGCCGCTACGGCCTTTCCTCCAAGGAGTTCACCCCGGCCATGGTCAAGGCGGTGTTTGACAACCTCTTGCTGCCGCAGCCCCGCAACCACTTCACGGTCGGCATCGACGACGACGTCACCCACCGCTCGCTGCCCGTCGCGGCGGACTTCCACGTCGACGGGGCCGACGAAGTGCGGGCCGTGTTCTACGGCCTGGGCTCGGACGGCACCGTGGGGGGCAACAAGGCCACGATCAAGATCATCGGCGAGCAGACCGACCTGTTTGCCCAGGCCTACTTCGTCTACGACTCCAAGAAATCCGGCTCGGTCACGGTGTCGCACCTGCGCTTCGGCCCCCGGCCGATCCGCGCCCCCTACCTGATCGAGCGCCCCACCCTGGTGGCCTGTCACCAATGGGATTTCGTCGAGCGCTTCGACCTGCTGGCCGGCCTGGATGCCGGTGGGGTGCTGCTGCTCAACAGCCCCTTCCCGATCGAGGAGAGCTGGCGGCGCCTGCCGGCGGCGCTGCGCTGCGGCATCCGTGAGCGGGGCCTGTCGGTGTGGCTGATTAACGCCTACCGGGTGGCGCGGGAGGCCGGCATGGGCCAGCACATCAACACGGTGATGCAGGCCTGCTTCTTCGCCGTCAGCGGCGTGCTGCCGCGCCAGGAGGCGATCGAGCAGATCCGCGTTTCCCTGCGCAAGACCTACGGCCGCAAGGGGGAGGCGGTGGTGGCCATGAACCTGCGCGCCCTCGACGCCACCCTCGACAACCTCCAGCCCTTGGATTGGAGCCAGCTGCCGGCGGAAGACGACCTCCCGGCTGCGGCCCCGCAGGTCGACCGGCTCGCCGGCGCCCCCGTGTTTGTGCGCGAGGTGATCGCCCCCTTGCTGGAGCGGCGCGGTGATGGCCTGCCGGTCAGCGCCCTGCCCTGCGACGGCACCTGGCCCACCGGCACGGCCCAGTGGGAGAAGCGCAACATCGCCGAGACGGTGCCGGTGTGGGAGAGCGACCTGTGCGTGCAGTGCGGCAAGTGCGTCATGGTGTGTCCGCACGCGGTGATCCGGGCCAAGGCGGTGGCGCCGGAGGCCCTGGTGGGCGCACCGGAGGGATTCCGCCAGGCCCCGGCCCGGGATCCCGACTTCAAGGGCCGCAGCTTCACGATCCAGGTGGCCGTCGAGGACTGCACCGGCTGTGCCCTGTGCGTGGAGGTCTGCCCGGCCCGCGACCGCACCGAACCGAAGCGCAAGGCGATCAACATGGCGCCCCAGCGCCCCCTGCGGGACCAGGCCCGGGGTCACTGGGACTACTTCCTGGCGTTGCCCGAGATGGCCCGGGGTGATCTCAACCTGCACAAGATCGGCCAGCAGCAGCTGCAGCAGCCCCTGTTCGAGTTCTCCGGCGCCTGCGGCGGCTGCGGCGAAACGCCCTACCTCAAGCTGGCCAGCCAGCTGTTCGGCGACCGCATGCTGGTGGCCAACGCCACGGGCTGCTCCTCGATTTATGGCGGCAACCTGCCCACCACCCCCTGGAGCACCAACGCCGAGGGGCGTGGCCCGGCCTGGAGCAACTCCCTGTTCGAGGACAACGCTGAGTTTGGCCTGGGCATGCGCGTGGCCATCGACCAGCAGCGCCAGATGGCCCTCGAACTGCTGGAGCGGCTGGGGCCGGCGCCGGAGCGGACCGACCCCCTGCTTCCCGGGGCCCTGGTGGCGGCGATCCGCGACGGCGACCAGCACGATGAGGCCGGCATCGTCGCCCAGCGGCAGCGGGTGGAGGAGCTCAAGCGGCTGCTGCAGGCTGCGGTCCGGGAGGCGCCCGAGGCGGCCCGCCTGCTGGATCTGGCCGATGCCCTGGTCAAGAAGAGCGTCTGGCTGGTGGGCGGCGACGGCTGGGCCTACGACATCGGCTTCGGCGGCCTCGACCACGTGCTGGCCAGCGGCCGGGATGTCAATGCCCTGGTGCTCGACACCGAGGTGTACTCCAACACCGGCGGCCAGATGTCGAAGGCCACGCCCCGGGCGGCGGTGGCCAAGTACGCCGCCGGCGGCAAGACCGCTCCCAAGAAGGATCTCGGGCTGATGATGATGAGCTACGGCAGCGTCTATGTGGCCAGCGTGGCCATGGGGGCCCGCGACGAACACACGGTGCGGGCGTTCCTGGAGGCGGAAAGCTACCCGGGCCCGTCGTTGATCCTGGCCTATTCCCACTGCATCGCCCACGGCATCGACATGGCCCGGGGCATGGAGCAGCAGAAGGCGGCGGTGGACTCCGGCCGCTGGCTGCTCTACCGCTACGACCCGCGCCGCACCGAACGGGGCGAGCACCCACTGCAGATCGACAGCCGGGGCCAGAAGCGCCCCCTGGCCGAGGCGATGGCCACGGAGAACCGCTTCCGCATGCTCTCCTTCAGCCAGCCGGAGCGGGCCCGGGCTCTGGCGCGCCAGGCGGAGCTGGAGGTGGCCCGGCGCTGGGCCCTTTACAGCGCCCTCGCCGGCACCCCGACGGGTACCGAGACAACTCCCCAGACGACGTCCCAGACAGAGGCACCGGCATGAACCGTCCCGATCTTTCCGTCACCTACCTGGGCCTGGAGCTGCGCAGCCCGCTGGTGGTGGGGGCTGCGGCGCCCCTCAGTGAAGACATCGATCAGCTGCTGCGCCTCGAGGAGGCCGGCGCCGCCGCCGTGGTGCTGCATTCCCTGTTCGAGGAACAGATCGAGCGTGACCAGCTGGAGCTGCACCGGGTGAGCCTGCAGGGGGCCGACAGCTACGGCGAGGCGCTCAGCTACTTCCCCGAGCCCTCGATCTTCCACGTCGGCCACGACCTCTACCTGCGCCACCTTGAGCAGGCCCGCTCCCGTCTGTCGGTGCCCGTGATCGCCAGCCTCAATGGCGCCCACCCCGGCCAGTGGGTGCAGGTGGCGCGGCGGATGGAGGACGCCGGCGCCAGTGCCCTGGAGCTGAACATCTATTCCGTTCCCACCGATCCGGACCTCTCCAGTGCGGCGATCGAGAACCAGGTGCTGGAGATCGTCGCCGAGGTGCGCGCCGAGGTGACGCTGCCGCTGGCGGTGAAGCTCAGCCCCTTCTTCACCAACTTCGGCTCCATGGCCAAGCGGCTGGCCGCCGGCGGGGCCGATGGCCTGGTGCTGTTCAACCGCTTTTACCAGCCCGACATCGACATCGAGGAACTGGAGGTGCGGCCCAACCTGCTGCTGTCCACCCCCCATGACCTGCGGCTGCCGCTGCGCTGGATCGCCCTGCTGCACGGCCGCCACCCGCTGGACCTGGCGGCCACCGGCGGCGTGCACCGCGGCACCGACGTGGTGCGCTTGCTGATGGCCGGCGCCGCCATCACCCAGGTGGTGGCCGCCCTGCTGCGCCATGGCCCCGGCCGCCTCGCTGGGCTGGAGGAGGAGCTGGGCCAGTGGCTGCTGGAGCACGAGCACGCCACCGCCCGGGAGCTGATCGGCTGCATGAGCCAGCAGCGCTGCCCCGATCCGAGCGAGTACGAGCGCTCCCAGTACATGCGTGCCGTCCAGACCTTCCTGCCCGCCGAGGCCGCGGCGGCGCCCGGTCCCTGGTGAGCGCTCCAGCGGTGCTGACGGCGGCGGTGGCCGCCGTGCGGGAGCTGGCGGCCGAGCTGGCCGCGATCACCAGCCGGCCCTGGACCCTGATGGAGGTGTGCGGCGGCCAGACCCACGCCATCGTGCGCTGGGGGCTCGACCAGCTGCTGCCTCCCGGGCTGCGGCTGATCCACGGCCCCGGCTGCCCGGTCTGCGTCACGCCCGCCGCCACCATCGATGCGGCCCGGGCCCTGGCCCGCCGGCCGGAGGTGATCCTCTGCTCCTACGGCGACATGCTGCGGGTGCCGGGCGGCGCAGCTGGCGGCGAGACGGGTGGGGATCTGCTGGGGGTGCGGGCCGAGGGGGGCGACGTGCGCCTGCTCACCTCCCCGTTGGAGGCCCTGGCCCTGGCCCGGCGCCATCCGGATCGCCAGGTGGTGTTCCTGGCGGTCGGTTTCGAGACCACGGCCCCGGCCACGGCCCTGCTGGTGCGCCAGGCGATGGCCGCCGGGGCGGCCAATCTCTCCCTGCTGGCGGCCCATGTGCGGGTCCCTCCCGCCATGGCGGCGATCCTGACGGCCGAGGGCAACCAGGTGCAGGGGTTCCTGGCGGCGGGGCACGTCTGCGCCGTGATGGGCACCACGGAGCTGGAGCAGCTGGTGGATCGGCACCGGGTGCCGGTGGTGGTGAGCGGCTTCGAGCCCCTGGATCTGATGCGGGGCCTGGTGGCGTGCGTGCGGCAGCTGGAGCGGGGCGAGGCCCGGGTGGCGAATGCCTACGGCCGGGTGGTGCGCCAGCAGGGCAATCCGGCCGCCCGGGGCCTGCTGGAGTCCGTGTTCGAGCCGGTGGACCGGCCCTGGCGGGGTTTCGGCACCATTCCGGGCGGTGGTCTGGGGCTGAGGGCGCCGTTTCGGAGCCTGGAGGCCGGGGCCCGCTTCAGCGATCTGCCGGGGCCGGCAGAGGCTCCGGAGCCGGCGGGCGTCTGCATCAGTGGCGCCATCCTGCAGGGGCGCGCCCGGCCCATGGACTGTCCGGCCTTCGGGAGCACCTGCACCCCGGAGCATCCGCTGGGGGCGCCGATGGTGTCCTCGGAGGGGGCCTGCGCCGCCTACCACCGCTACGGCCGCCGTGGCTGAGCCGGCCCCGCCCGCCACCCCCCGCATCCAGCTGGCCCACGGCGGCGGCGGCACCTTGATGCAGCAGCTGATCGACGCCGAGCTGCGCCGCCTCTATGCCGATCCCGACCAGGTGCTGCACGATGCCGCCCGCCTGTCCCTGCCCCACGGGCGCCTGGCCTTCACCACTGACAGCTACGTGGTGCACCCCCTGGAATTTGAAGGGGGCGACATCGGCCGCCTGGCGGTGACGGGCACCGCCAACGACCTGGCCATGGCCGGCGCCCGGCCTCTGGTGCTGAGCCTGGGCCTGATCCTGGAGGAGGGGCTGGAGATCGCCCTGCTGCGCCGGATCGTCTCGTCGCTGCTGGAGGCGGCCCGGGACTGCGGCGTGAGCATCGTCACCGGCGACACCAAGGTGGTGGAGCGGGGCAAGGGGGATGGGGCCTTCCTCAACACCAGCGGCATCGGCCTGCTGCAGGTGGACGACCCGATCGATCCGCTGGCGATCGTCCCCGGCGACCAGCTGCTGGTAAGCGGCGACCTGGGCCGCCACGGGGTGGCGATCCTGGCCGCCCGCCACGGCCTGGATCTGCAGCCCCCCATGGCCAGTGACTGCATGCCCCTGTGGCCCGCGGTGGAGGCGTTGCTGGCGGCAGGGGTGCGGCTCCACTGCCTGCGCGATCTCACCCGGGGCGGCCTGGCCAGCGCCCTGCAGGAACTGGCGTCCCCCAACGCCCTGGAGCTGCAGATCGAGGAAGACTGCCTGCCGGTGGCGGAGCCCGTGCGGCGCACCTGTGAGCTGCTGGGCTTCGATCCGCTGCACCTGGCCAACGAGGGCCGCTTCCTGGCGGTGGTGCCCGCGGCCGATCGGGAGCGGGCCCTGGCGGTGCTGGGACCCGCAGGGGGAGCCTGGATCGGCCACGTGGCCGCTGGCCCCCCCCGGGGCCGGGTGCTGCTACGCACCCCCTTCGGCAGCGAGCGGGTGCTGATTCCCCTCAGCGGAGAACTGCTGCCGAGGATCTGCTGAAGCAGGACGTCACTGGATCGGCACCTGGGTCGGCTCGGCGCTGGGGGCGGGCCCCTTGCGGGGCACCGTCACCGTCAGCTGTCCTTCCCTGGCTGCGGCCTGGAGGCCAGCGGTGTCGGCGTCCTCCGGCAGGGTGAAACTGCGGGAGAACTGGCCGTAGAAGCGCTCCACGCGGTGCATGCGGGCGCTGTCCTGCTTCTTCTCCAGCTGCCTCTCCCCCTGCACGGTGAGCACCCCGTGGTCGAGGGTCACCTTGAGGTCCTCCTTGCGGACCCCGGGAATGTCGGCCTGGATCTCGTAGGCACCGTCGGTTTCGACGATGTCGACCCGGGGATTCCAGTCGGCCATCGTGACGGTGCTGCTGCTGCGAGCCGAAGGCCAGGGCCAGGGCAGGGTGCGGGTGTAGCGGTCGAAGAGTTCTTCGACGTCCTTGAGGGTTTCCGAAGGAATGATGGCCATGGTGGTTGCTCCTGAATCGTGAAAGAGCCTGCGTGGATCTGTCGTGGGTTCCACAGTGATGAATCCCCACCTTTGCCGTAGACAGTTTGGTGTGGATAAAGTTGTGCTGATTGCTGCCTCTGAAGTGATCCTAAGGAGACCATGATGAGAGGTAGGCGGTAGACAGTCCTGGGCTTCTTCTGTCAACTCAATTTTATTGAAGCTCCCCGTTCGGCCTGGATTGCCTTGGCCGTTCTTTGGATATCTTCACTGTCCTCAACGATTCGTTCGCCAGCGCTTGTCCAGGGCATCGACGAGGATCACCAGCACCGGAGCCAGGGCCATCGGACCCAGCCAGGTCAGGGGAAAGGGGGCCATGCCGAAGACGGCCGCCACCGGAGCCAGCAGCACCAGGGCACTGGCCAGCAGCGGTTCACTGATCCAACCCAGCCACAGCAAAGGATTGGGAAGACCCAACAGGGCCCAGGCCGGGCGGCGGTCACTACGGCAGGCCAGCAGGGTGCCCATCTGGCCGGCCACGATCAGGCAGAAGGTGACGGTGGTGGCCTGCTGCTGGATCGCCACCACGCCGGCGTCAGCCGTGTGGTGCAGCAGCTGGGGGGCCAGGACGCGCAGCTGGCTCCAGCCCACGCCGTTGGCCCGCCAGGCCAGCAGGTACCCCGCCATGGCCACGAGCCCTTCCACCACCCCCAGCACCAGATAGGCGCGCACCATCACGGCCCGGTTGAGCAGCGGCAGGCCCTTGGGGCGCGGGGGCAGGCGCATCACCCCCGGCTCGGGTGGGTCGGCCCCCAGGCCCAGGGCCGGCAGCAGGTCGGTGCCCAGGTCGACGGCCAGGATCTGCAGCACCGTGAGGGCGGCGGGAATCCCGGCGATCACCATCGCCAGGAAGGGCAGCACCTCCGGCACGTTCGAGGCCAGCACGTAGGTGATGAAGCGGCCGATGTTGGTCACCACCGAGCGGCCGTAGCGGACGGCCTGCACGATGGTGGCGAAGTTGTCGTCGAGCAGCACGATGTCGGCGGCCTCACGGGCCACATCCGTGCCGCTGATCCCCATCGCCAGCCCGACATCCGCGGCGCGCAGGGCCGGCGCATCGTTGACGCCGTCGCCGGTGACGGCCACCACGTCGCCGAGGGCGCGGTAAGCCTGCACCAGGCGCAGCTTCTGCTCCGGCGCCATGCGGGCGAACACCAGCCGGCGGCGGTACTTGAGCAATTGGCGCAGCTGCACGTCGCTGATCTGGGCCAGGGTGGAGCCCTCGATCACCCGCACCGGGTCGGCGCTGGCCTGCTGCTGCGCCGTCGACCGGTCCGGCGATCGGGGGGGATCGAGCAGACCGATCTGCTGGGCGATCGCCTGGGCCGTGAGGCCGTAGTCGCCGGTGACCATCGTCACCTTGATGCCGGCTTCGCGGCACTGCCTGATCGCGTCCGGCACCTCCGGCCGTGGTGGGTCGTACAGACCCAGGAGGCCGAGGAACATCTGGCCGCGTTCCAGGTCTTCACTTGGAACGGTCGTCGACTGGTCATCGCCGCGGCGCAGCGCCACGGCGATGACGCGGAAGCCTCTGGCGGCCAGCCCATCGTTGGCGGCCACCACCTGCTGGCGCAGCTCGCCGGGCAAGGGAGCGACGCCACCGGAGGACAGCCAGCTGGTGCAGTGCGCCAGAATCTCCAGGGGGGCCCCCTTGGTGATCACAAGGGTGCCCCCCGTGACGATCGGTAGATCGTCGGCATGGTCGCTCCAGTCCACCAGCACGGTCATGCGGCGGCGGAGGGAATCGAAGGGGATCTCCCGAAGCCGTGGATGCCGGCCTGGCAACGCCTCCGGCACCAGCCCTGCCGCAGCGGCGGCCACCAGCATCGCCGTTTCGGTGGGATCCCCCACTCCCAGCCTCGGTTCGGTGGCTCCACCAGAGCCGGCCACCGCCGCCTCGAGACGGGCGTTGGAGCACAGGGAGGCGGCGCGCAACAGCAGCCGCTCCAGGCCCTCTTCGGGTAAAGGGAGCCAGGTGCTCTCCACCGCCATCCGGTTGCCGGTGAGCGTGCCCGTCTTGTCGGAGCAGATCACACTCACCGAGCCCAGGGCTTCCACCGCCGACAGGCGGCGGACCAGGGCCTTGCGGCTCGCCATGCGCTGCACCGCCATGGCCAGGGCCAGGGTCACGGTGGGCAGCAGCCCTTCCGGGACGTTGGCCACGATGATCCCGGTGGCGAAGACCACGCTCTCCAGCGGGGCCATCCCGACCAGCAGGACGCTGAGGCCGAAGGCGACCACGCCCATGGTCACGGCGATGGTGCAGATCGTCTGCACGATCCGGCTGACCTGCATCTCCAGCGTGCTGGCGCCGCGGGTGGTGCCGGCCGCCAGCCTCGCCACCTGTCCGAATTCCGTCTCGGCGCCGGTGGCGTAGACGAACGCCTCCCCCCGCCCTGAGGCCACCGTGCTGCCGGCCATCACCAGGTTGGCCCGCTCACTGGTGCTGACCTTCGCGTGCTGTTGGGCGCCTTCAAGGGCATCACTCCGGCGCGCCACCGGCAGGGACTCGCCGGTGAGCACGGAGAGGTCGAGATAGAGCGCGTGGGCGATGCTCACCCGACAGTCGGCCGGGACCCGATCCCCCTCCTCGAGCCGAACCCGATCGCCCGCCACCAGCTCCTCCGCCGGCAGAAAGCCCAGCTGCCCGTCGCGCCACACCTGCACCTGGCTGGGCAGGGCGCGGGTGAGGGCGGCCAGGGTGCGCTCGGCCTGGAATTCCTGCCAGAAGGAGAAGACGCCATTGATCAGCACCACCGCCCAGATGGCCCAGCCCAGCTGGGGAGTGCCGGCGGCGAAGGCCAGGCCTCCGGCGATCCACAGCAGCAGGGCCATGAAGTGGACCATCTGGTCCAGGAAGCGCAGGGCCAGGGGGCGGCGCTTGGCGGGCGGGAGGCGGTTGGGGCCGAACTGCGCCAGGCGTCGTTCGGCCTCTTCGCTCTTCAGGCCCTGCGCTGAGGTCTGCAGGGCCTGACGGACCTCCTCCAGGGGCAGCGACCAGATCGGCTGGGACGCAGCGAGACGCACGGATCGGCAGCGGGGGCCACGATCAGCATGACCAGCCAGGGGCGCCGCGACGCGCTGTCGCTGGCGTCAGCCGGATGTTGTTCATACCGCAGCCCATGCCCGCGCTGGTACTGCGCCGCTCCCTGGCCAGCGAGTTGCTGGGGCGAGCCATCACGGCATCAGTTCCGTCACCAGTTTCACCTGAGGGGTGCTGAACGTAGAACGTAAGGCCGCGGGCTCCAGTCCAGCTCCTGATGGAGGCGCTTCACCTCAGTGTTCAATTGCGCGTACCGGCGGACGAACAGCTGCCTGTTCAGGAACTTTCGGAGTGGTGGGCTCCAGGTGCAAAGCAGGGTGTGGTGGATGAGCTTCTCCAATGAACCTGGGCCTGGGAGTGGAAGTTGCTTCAGCGGATCGGAATGACGCGGTTGCGGCCAGCCTGCTTGGCTTCGTACATGGCGATGTCAGCTCGGGCCATCAGCTCGTCCATCCCTTCATCGGGCCTCGCCAGGGTTGCGCCGATGCTGGCCGTGATGCCGATGTCGAGCGCCGGGGTTTTGATGGGTTGGGCGATGGCCAGCCTGATCTTCTTGGCAACAGCCAAGGCCGACTCCAGATCAGGCACGGCATGCAGGACCACCACCATCTCATCGCCCCCCATTCGGCCCCCCAGATCACTGGTCCGCAGACAGCTGTGTAGTCGCTCCGCCACCGCGCGCAGGACGGCGTCGCCAGTGGCATGGCCCAGGCTGTCATTGATCTCCTTGAAGCTGTCCAGATCGCAGAACAGCAACGCCAGGCTTTCGCCCTGGCGACGCCGTTCGGGCTTGCTCAGCAGCTGTTGAAGCTGCTCCATTAGTTCGCTCCTTGATAGTAGGCCGGTGAGCTCATCAATGCTGGCGCGGTGGCGCAGCTGCTGCTCGCGTTCGCTGATGGCCTGCGCCATCGTGCGGAACGCTGACTGGATCGTGTTGAGCTCTGAAAAGCTGGCCGCTGGAAAATCTGATTCGCCGCTTGTGGTGCCTCCCTCAAGGCAACGCATGCTGTTGGTGAGCTGAGCAATCGGCTGACAAAAGTCACGGCGCATGCGCCGTGACTTGAGAAGGGCCAGGATGCCGCTGCCACCGCCGGCGAGCAGTAACAAGATGACGATGGCTCGCTGATCGTTAGCCAGGCCACGCATTGGCACCAAGGTTACGATGGTTGCACCAATTGAATTGGCTGGTGTGAGGATTGGAATCCAGCGCTGACCAGCAAGGACCAGTGGCTCGCTAACCACTTGGGCTTGCATGGTTTCCCGAATTGGAAAGGCGGGAATGCGCAAGGAAGGATCACTGGCAAGCAACACGGATCCATCCCTTGCCACCAGCAAGACAGGGGTCTGCGCGGTACTGCCGAACTGGCGCAGGAACTTCTGCAGCGATTCCAGATTCACCCTCCCCAACAAGATCTCGTCAGGGCCCCTCAGCATGATGTAGATGCTTGCACGGCTGTCTTCAAAGCCCCTCAAAAGTGGTGAGTAAGCATTGACGCCGCGCTCCTGTCGCAGATAGCTGGCCACAGGGCTCTGGGTCAGGGAAAATCCCGGAAAGACTTGGCTCCGAGATAAACTCTTGATCACTACTGTGAGCTTCAGCTGCGGGCTTAATTCATAGAGTTCAGAAAAATCGATCAGCATTGCTGCTGTTTGCTGGTTTCTCTGTGCCTGTGCCAGTCGAGAGAATAAAAGCAGCTGGGCCCTGGCCTGCTGTAGCTTTTCGCTTAAGGTGAGTTCAACTTTTTCAGCTTCTGCGCGGTAGATGTTGATATAACGCCTACGAAGTTCACTCAGCGCGACTATACCAGAACTTGCAAAGAGAAAGAACAGCAGCCCTAGAACACAAATGTCTTGGAGGAGATAATTCTGCCATAAGGTAGGCAATCGCCGCTGTTTCACGGTTTGCCTGGAGTGAAGCCATAGGCATGGAACTGCCCGACATTGTCCCCGAAGCGATTGAAGCGGATCGTTCCCAGGCTGGTGTAGTGAACGGGCTTGCTCAGCAGATAGTGCTTGACCGCATTTGGTGTCCGGTGACCTTGGGCAAAGGCTTGATCCAGCAGTTCCAGGGCCTGGCGCGTGCCAAGACTCATGGCATGAGGCTCATAGCCGAAGCGCCTCTGAAAGCTCTGCAGATAAACCTTCAGGGCAGGATCTCTGGATGCATCAGGATAGGAACTGATCTGCACGACCTGATTGGCGGCTTCACCGGCGTTGGCAAGCAACGCAGGAGAGCGGGCCCAGGGGGTGAACACGATCGGGGCCCTGGGATTAACTTGGTAAAATTGCTGCGCCATGTTGCCGATTGATGGCTGATAGGCACCGCCGAGAATGTAAAGCCCATTCCAGGGCTGTTGCATCAGAGCCTGAAGTTGCTTCGGATGATAGTCTGTGAAAAGTATTCGCTGCACGTGGAGCTGCCACTTGTTGCTGCTCTTCAGCTGCTGGCGAAACACTTGCAGTGCCGGCTGGCTATACGCTAGATTGCCAGTGTCTTGTAGAATTAATAGGCGCCCACCCTTCAGCCCGGCAACTTCATTTGCTATGAATGACTGCTCTTTCTCCAGGTCGGGTATGAGTCGCAGGAAGTAGTCATCGCGGTCGCTTAATCGGGTAGTGGTCGCTGAAACATTGATGGATAAGGCCTGGTCGGAGGCAAAAAGCTCCAGGCATTGCACTGCATGGCTGGAGGCTTGTGTATTGATGAAGAACCGAATACCTTTTTCAATGGCTTGCTCCAGATCGTTAAATGCCTGTTTGGGATCCGGACTATTGTAGGTATCATGGATCTCAATGGGGCTGCTGGGGTTCTGTTCTTTGTACAAGTCCCCAGCATTCTTGTCACTCGGATCTATTGCTGCTCCAGCTGTCAGGGGCAAGTCAATGCCAATGGCAACAGGTATCGCTACCCGCTGACCCTTAATGGCGACAGCAACAATGGCCACAAGCCCGATGAGCAACGCAGAGAGGCCAGCCTTCCTCCACTGCGACTGTTTAGCCACCACTTTTGCGCCCAGGGCCTTATTGAATGTCATCTAGCGGTAGATTCTCTCGGCATCTGTCTGTTTGATTGCGGCAATAGGGCGCCCGTCATTTCTAATCCTGTGATTTGTCAATGAATAGACCATTGGCTGATGCGTCATTCCAAAGAAAGGTCTTGGTGTATTTGGACTCCTGGATGTCCAGGAGGAGTGGTGTGCCGCCATACCCTCCTATTGGTTCTGCAGCACGGTTCTCGTCCACTCCCACATTGGGTTTGCTTCAAATGGCTTGATTCCGTAGCGTGGTTGAGCTGAGCTGCATATGTGTTTTGTTACTGAATGACATTAAGTGCCTAGACGTCAGGGCGCCATCTCGGCAGTTACATCCATTCATTTCTGCAACTTCTACATGTCTAGTTGTCAACAGTGGTATCCCTGGGTAGGCTTTTGCGCCCGCAACCCACACGGCAAGCCCAAAGGCCTCTGCCAAGCTAGTCATGGGGGCGTCAGGCCATGCCCGATGACATCGTTGGAGGCTTGTTCCCAAATGGAAACGTGGTTTCGGTTCCCATCTGGTTCTCCAGCATCTGCTCCCGATCGGTGCGGGTGTAGGCCATCTGAGGTCGTGCAGAGGCAAGGTTTTCGAAGATCAGGCGCAGTGTGACCGCGTCGCGACCCAGCAAGCGGCAGAGGGCCGTATTGACCTCCAGGAAGCTCCCTTCCGCGCTGACCAGCGCCATGCCGGGGCCGCAGGGCGTAAGATGGGCTCAATACCATGGGGTTGCCCCAAAGTTGCCCCTATTCGATCTGCTTCAACCCTTGCATTCCCTGGAACAGAGCCAGCAATCGTGAGAGCCGGATGATCCAATGAACGAGTGCAGCAAACGGCGGCAATGGTGTTGCCTGATACATGTAGCCTAGTAAAGGCGCCGCCGCGACTGGATCTTTCGTGTCTTGATGGCGGCTAAGACGCCAGGGGACACGGCAGGTTTCGTTGTCGGCTGGTCGGCTCTGATCCGATCCTCGGCTGTGTAGAGCACAACCGGGGACAGCGCCGCTGGCCTTGTTATGGCCATACTTTTCAGCTGTGGTTTCTGGCCCGCCCTGGTTCTCCCGCGCAGTTGATCGGGGAGCTGTGCGTGGTTCCGATTGGCGTGGGCGTGCAGCTGGAACCAAGGCAAGCCAGCTGCCCCGAAGAGGTCTGCCAGACGATCTTCGAAGCCGAGCTTGACGACTGGCCTCGCGACTCCGCCACGGAGGTTGGCCGCTGGTCTGCATGGACTCCGCTAAGAGGCTGTTGGTGGAGGACGGCATGCCCTCTCCCCTGCCCGGACCTGAGGCTACGCCTGCCACCGCTACCTGGGCCAGTGCCACGCCAAGGAGTCTCTCGATGCCGAGTTCCGGTCGTCCCGCCGCCGCACCGGGGTGGGGAGGGTGCCGGGCGGCATCACCCGTCCCTTGGACTTTGGTCGCTGCAGTGAGATCGGCTCCTTTGCACGCAGCCAGGAGTTGCTGCGCCAGTGTCATACCTATCTGGATGGGAATGGCGATGCTGTGGGCTGCCTAAACCTCTGGTGAAGAAATGGAGAAACGCACCTTGTTGGCCTGGCGGCTAGCGGCAGCGTCGTTATGCTTGTACTGAACTTTAATTCACCAACATGGCTCTCACCGGCTCTGATCTGCTCACCAAAGTCAAGGAGCAGGGCGATGCCTCCAAGTCCGATCTGGTGCGGGCCGCCGGCTACGTCAGCACCAAAAAAGATGGCAACGAACGGCTGAATTTCACCGCGTTCTACGAGGCTCTGCTCGAGGCCAAAGGCGTCAGTCTTGGGGAAGGGAACGGCAGTGCTAAGGGGAAGGGTGGCCGGCGCTTGAGCTACGTGGCCACGGTGCAGGGCAACGGCAATCTGCTGGTGGGTAACGCGTACACCGCCATGCTCGATCTCAGGCCAGGCGATGAGTTTGAGATCAAGCTAGGTCGCAAGCAGATCCGCCTGGTGCCGGCCGGCGGCAGCGACGAGGAGGAGTGAGCGCGGGATCCCTGGTGGGAAGGATCTTCAGCGGGCCGATGGTTCGGTTTCGCACGAGAGGTGCATCAGCACAAGGATGGCTTCCAGGGTCCAGCTGGATTCAAAATCTGGTGATGACTGATCAATCCCCCACCCACAGCGAGCGCTACGAAGAGGCCCTGGTCTGGACTGCTCAGCTCTAACGCTGTCAGTTCCGCAACGGTTCGCGGACATCGCTGATCAGTGGATCAAGCAATTTATAGATCTACTTACTAGAAAAATGAGAGGCAAAGTCTATGTTTAGTTTAATAGATAGCATTCAGTCTAAACATGCCTTGTTTTTGCCTCGGTGAATAAAAGCTAATGTTCTCCATCGCCATTCCCCTTTTCAACAAAGCTTCATCGTTGGAATTAACACTCAAATCCTGCATCTATAATTGCGTGCTATCTGGTGTTGAGCATGAGATTATTGTGCTTAACAATGCGAGCGATGACGTCTCGCGCAAAGATCTTGACGATATCATAGATAAGTATCCTGGAACCCGATGCATCCATCTTCACCAAACAATATCTGCTCAAGACAATTGGCTGCTTTCTCTAAATCTCTGCCAAGGCGAATACCTTAAACTACAGTTAGCGGATGACATAATGCCAGTATTCAATATTTCCGAAACGATCCAGATCCTGTCCAAAGGCGATATTGACTATGTCATTGGTCGCACTATTGCAGTGTTTGAAACAACAAGTTTTCGAACCAGCTACTTTGACATTGTCAACCAATTTAGAAGTCTAATCCATAGCGATTTGACAGATCCTGCAAAAATGAGATTACTAGCGTCAGAAGGAATGATATTCGACTCTCGCAATCCGTTTGGTGATGCGAATGCCTTGATCTTCCGTCGTAGATGCTTGTCTTCATTAAACAAGGGCATTGGTTCAATGATGCCTGCATTTACTCTGGCGCCAGATCTTGACATGTATTTGCAAGTATTCACCTGCCATAAAGGAACTTTTGTAGATAGCGTAATATCTTATTTCCACTACTACGATTCTAGTCCCTGTGTTAGAATGGTCTATGAACCTGGTTTCGATCATGAGGGCCTAAGAATGCAAGAAAAGCTTTTGCCACTATATTTCATTTCCTCCTCACAGTTCTACAGCCTGACCAAGCACTTGACAGACGAACAAAAAGCTTATGCAGCCAATCAGATATCAGGAATAGTGAATACTTGCTTAGACATAAGAGAAGGAAGCCCAGCTGCGCCAACCAAGTCGGCCATTGGCGTTAGTACATACATAAGAAGCCTGAAATTATCTATCAATAAGCACAAAGCCTTGTTTCTTCACCGCCTAAAGCAACTGGTTAAATCTTAGGCAACAAGCCAATATGTCAACACTCGGCTTTAAAATATTCTCATATATTTGTCAATTTCAGGCCTGAGCGTATCTGTCTGCTCGAGCATCACCACTATCTGATGGGGTTCAAGAAAGGAATTCGCGATTTAGATTCCGATGCCAAATTATTTTTATATTGTACCATCAGGCTAAATCACTGTTGGAATGGCTGGCAGAGTATGACGCAGAATCTCGTCTAGGCCAAGGAGGCAAGTGCAGCATCAGAGAGGCTGAGCGCAGGCCTTGCTTTTGTTGAGCTTGAATGGTATTCTTGAGTTTTTTTATGAAATTATGCCCATTATTGCCTGCGAAAGCGAAAAGCATCAATGTCGCTCAGCCCCGTACAAGCTAAGCATCTGCATACCAACCTGGAATCGTGCGGATTTATTGGAAAAACAATTGGACAATATTGCATCTGCTCAACAAGGTCATTGTCATGATTTTGAGGTTGTTGTCATCGACAATGCAAGCAGTGACAATACTTGGGAAAGAATAAAAAACGAAGCAAAGAGCAACAGACTGTTTCTCAAAAGCCTTCGAAATCCTGTTAATGTCGGTATTGATCTGAACTTTTTACGCGCATTCGAACATGCCACAGGTGAATGGACCTGGATTATCGGTGATGACGACCATCAAATCAACATGGATACGTCAATATCGACAATTTGCGGGTTAAATGATCTTCCTGCTGCACTCACGATTCTCTTAGACATGAGCGAGACCGACTGGGCTGGCCTTGAAAAGAAACAAGTATCCTATCTAAACTTTGATCAATTCATGAGTCCCAAACATGATGGGCTTGGTTCGCATCTTCATCAAGTATCGAAGGTCGTTTGCCGCACTCATCACGTAACAACTGGCTTAAAGCGTGCCTATTCAAGGGCCATCGGCAACCTGCACGCTCATTCTTATATCTATGCACCTATTCTTCAAGATACCGGCTTAAACATCATCGCGATGGATGGATTTTTTAGTGAGTGGCCCGCTTGGTACCTCTCTGTGCCAAGGTGGAATCTTCTCCATGGCCATATTGGTGCGTGGCGCTCAAGCGTAGACATGTTTTCATCGCTTCAAAGCGAAGCACGAGAAAGGGAGCGCCGGATAAGGGGTAAAGACATACTTGGTTTCATGACCCAGTTAATTGACAATGGCCAACAGTTAACCTCCTCAGATTGGCAGTTTGCCAAAGAGCAGCTTGGGAACAAGGCCTATTACAAGTTGCGACTCAAGCAGGTGCTGCGCACGTTCAAAGAAACGACAAATCAATCTGGACAAACCGAAAGTGCCTTGGCAGACGAATCCGGCTATTAGCTTGACTGGAAAATTCAAATTCACTTTTGCAAGCAAAGCTAAGCGAAGAAATAAATCGCTTAATTACGCCAATCCCTCCCTACAATTTATTGGAAGTTAAGCAAATGGTTCTCTGTCCCCGCGGTGATCAGATCCCAGAACAACGTGAGCAGCAGTACCAGACACATCAGAACGGTGGTGCGCAGGGAAATCCGCGGAGCCCGCAGAAGGAATGACCAGTCGATGATCGGTGACTTTCAGGAAAGGTGTCACTCCTTGGCTGCCACTCAGGCGGCCACGGTTAAGGGTAGCGCGAGGATCGGATCGGGCTCCTCGGTAGCGCCCCTTCGAGTGGTGTAACTCAGGAGGTCCTGTGACCCTATCTGGAGGGTGGACAGGAGCAGTCGAGGCATGACTGCTGGGAAGCTGTTTACGCAGCTCCATTGATCCACGATGAACCCTGATCGCTGAATTGGCAACTCAGCGATTGAGGTGTTCTGTGTAGATCGAGGGAGGAGCTGGTGCGGTTCAGCTGATGGGTTCGTCTGGCTGGGCAGACGGATCAGCATCAAGGCCCATTAGTAGTCTGTCCCAGTAGCGCTGGCGCGGCGCCGCAAGCTCCGGTTTGGTGCGCAGGACTTGCTCCTGTCCGTTGGCCTCGCCGCTCCAGAAACCCGCTGCTGCAAGCGATCTGATCAGCTTCCTCAAGGCATTGCCGGACTGCCGGATGCGCCGGGGGATCCGCTTTTCGCAGTGGTGGATGCTGCTGGTGGCGATCCTGGCCATCAGGAGTGGCCAGGGCTCACTGATGGGCATGGAGCGTTTTGCCAAACGCCACCGCAAGACGCTTAACGAGCTGCTCGGCACTCATGTCGCCAAGCCGCCGTCGGATTCCACGTTCCGGCTGCTGCTGGCTCAGCTGGATGTGGAGGGCTTTGAGGGCCTGCTGCAGCAGTGGATGGCGGCCCAGCCCGGCGTGACAGAGACCGTCGATACCCTGGTCTGTGACGGCAAGACGCTCAGGGGCTCAATCGACGAAACCGCCTCCGGCGCAGCGCGTTTTATCGCCCAGGTGAGCTTCCACTCCAACAGCCTGGGTGTGGCCATAGCCCAGAGCACCTACGCCACCGATGCCGGTGGTGAGATCGCGGCGCTGCGCCTGCTGCTGGATCGCGTGGAGCTTGAGGGGCTGCTGGTCCAGGCGGACGCGTGCATGCCAACCGCCCTTTTCCCTCTACCTCGAGCAGCGTGGCGCCGACTTCTTGTAGACGCCAGTCTTCCGCGTAGCGGTACGCGGTGAAACACAGCCGCCACAAGGGCTTTCAGGTGATCAAGGCTCGCCTGACCTATGGCAGGAAGGCGCCGCTGCAGGCCAGCAAGCGCGAGTGCAAACACAGGCAAGACATCACCTGGACGCTGAGGGCGATGCCGGCTCCGGAGTGGGTGGTGGAGAACTGGCCTGGCAGCGCCACGGTGATCGCCGTGCGCGGCAAAGGCCGCCGCGATGGCAAGCCAACCGACGAGACCCTTTACTACGTCACGAGTCTGCGCACTGGCGCGGAGGCTCTGCTGCGTCACGTGCGTGACCGCTGGTCCATCGAAAACATCTGGCACTGGCCCCGCGACACCCAGCTCAAGGAGGACGCCCACCGCTACCGCGAGGCCAACGGTGTCCAGATCATGGCCACGCTCCGGAGCCTGGCCATGTACGCGCTGCGGCTCGATGGGTTCTGGTCCATCACCGAGGGCCTGGCCGCCCTGGCTCACGACATCAGGGGAATGCTGGAGCTCCTGGGCTGGCGAGAACCTGCTCAGCCACAAGCTTCTGGATAACTTCTAATGAGCCCTGGGATCAGCATCGGTGAGCTCCAGGGCCTCTTCTAGGAGGCTGTTGCGCATAGATCACTGCCGACCTTCTCCACAGACGCCCATGAATCTGCCCAGATCCTTGTGACTGCAATGGATCTGGGCGAGAGAATGGGGCATGCAGAAGCCCAAGACCTTCCG
>Ga0247832_1002141_pt1 | contig 31559 bp, 28 predicted proteins | sample LaCruzMarch2015__10_FD_192407 | JGI IMG/M metagenome (GOLD analysis project Ga0247832, IMG submission 192407) | Freshwater microbial communities from meromictic Lake La Cruz, Castile-La Mancha, Spain - LaCruzMarch2015_4m | ecosystem: Environmental > Aquatic > Freshwater > Lake | place: Spain... | reverse complement strand
TTTTCCAAAACTTAAACTACGACCAAGCTGACCAGATTGTTTCAGGAACCAATGAGGGTTGGAATGAAGTCTGGTGGTTCTACCCAACGGCAGATAGCAACATTAATAACGCCTACGTCATCTACAACCACCTTGAAAAGATCTGGTACTACGGCACAATAGACCGCACTGCGTGGTCTGACTCTTCTCTAAGGGAATACCCTCAAGCTATTACAGGGACTTATGTGACAGGCTCTATATCAGGTACGACCTTGACTATTACCGCTGTGACTGCGGGAAGTCTTCAGGTAGGTAGTGTTTTGGATGGCACGGGAGTATTGCCTGGAACGACTATTACCGCCCTAGGAACAGGTACAGGCGGGACTGGGACTTATACCGTCAATATCTCACAAAGCGTGGTGTCAACCGCCCTAACCTCGGACAGTCTAATTTATAACCACGAGCAGGGTTTAAATGACGATACAGTGGCAATGAGTTCTTATATTGCTTCCTCAGACTTTGACCTAGTAGACGGGGATCAGTTCATCCTTACTAAGCGGATCATCCCTGATATGAACTTTGAAGGCTCGACCGCCAATACTCCGACAGTCACGATGTTAATCAAACCACGGAATTTTCCTGGCAATGCCTATACCAACACCGAGACAGGCTCAGTAATCGAGACCTCGGTAGATATATACACCGAACAGATCTTTATGCGGGCAAGGGCTAGGCAGATGGCTATTCAGGTCGAGTCCACAGACTTAGACGTCCAATGGCAGTTAGGTAGTCCTAGATTGGATGGGCGTCCTGATGGACGAAGGTGACGTGTATACAGATGGAAAAATACTATGTATAATAAATCCTTTATTTGGAGGATTTATGCCTAAATTTATAGATCAAACTGGAAAACGTTTTGGTAGATTAGTTGTTTTAAAAGAAGTTGGAAGAAGCCCATCTAAAAAAGTTTTATGGAAATGCCTTTGTGATTGTGGAGGCGAAACCGTTACAACAACTGGTAATTTAATGATAGGAGATACAACTTCATGCGGCTGTTATTTAAAAGAACGGATTACTAAACATGGCGGCTGGAAAAAAAGTTCTTACAACACATGGCGGGCAATGATGCGTAGGTGCAACAACCCTGAAGATAAAGACTACAAGCGATATGGTGCTGTAGGTATTAAAGTATGTTCAGAATGGCATGACTATCTTACGTTTGAAGCTGATATGGGTGAACCCAAAGGCAAAGAAACTCTTGACAGAATAGATTCTCATGGGAACTACGAGCCAAATAACTGTCGATGGGCAAGTCCTACAGTACAGGCTAGAAATATTAAAACACCAAAAATTAGCAAGACTGGGCATATTGGAGTTATTTTTCACAACAAAAAATATTATTCCTGCATTACCGTTAAAAGTCGTAAATTTTACTCGCAAGTATTTGATAATATTGAAGATGCTATCTTGGCTCGTAAAGAATTAGAACAAAAACACTGGAATTATGTTTAATGGGAATGCAACGCTTTCGGTCGCCAGCTCTACCTCTGGCTCCACTCGAATACGACCAACAGCATATGTCTCAGTTAATTGGGGCGCTAAGACTGTATTTCACCCAACAAGACTCCAACGTGCCTTTACAGATGGATGGGCTACGGCTATTAAATTTAGCAACATCGGGGTACAATTTGCCAGAAGGCACAGTCTTTCGGGATGGCGAGTACTTAAAAATAGTCCTGCCAAACTTTGCCTATTTACAAGGTGTATCAGGAACGGGTAACGTAGGAACGGTAACGGTAACAATTTTATGATGAGGGTTCTATGGGTTTTTTTGATAGTCTAATAGACACACAAGCATACCAAGCGCAAACCCTTGCTAAACAAGGAAATCCGCCTGCTGCACTGCCGCAGACCATGCCAATGCCTATGGCTAAAGGTGGTCTTACCTCTGTCAATGAAAAGATTAAAGAAACTCAAACATTAAAGGTCATTGCAAATTACTTTAAAAATAAAGGCTTGCCTGTAGAACCAGCAATGGCTGGGGTTAAGAAAGAGATGGCAGCTGGCCTTCAGTTAATTCCGTTTGAAAGCTCAGTCATGGGGTTCAAACCATTAGGTAAAAACGTAGCTCAGATTCATTTCTTCACAGTCGGAACAATCAAAGATTTGGCTAATGATATGCGTTTCTTTTATAAGTTTTTAAAAGACAAAGGAATTAACACAGTCTATGACTCCATCCCAGCACCCATCACAATCCAAATGTTCCAACAGTTGGGTGCTAAGGTTATGCGGTCGGACAATCCAAAGTACAAGTTCAAGGCAAGTATATGACTGTAGTTGCAATGAAACCTAAAGAAACCTCTATGTTAGAGCAGAAGGTAAATACTTTATACGAAGCTGCCGTTGCTCAGCCTCAGATTCAGTGCGAAGAGAAACATCACTTTGGACCTAATATCTATATCAAAGAAGTGACCATGCCAGCAGGAGCCTTGATTATTGGCAAACCCCACCGCATGGAGCATCTCTGTAATATGGTTTCTGGTCGGATGATGATCCTACAAGAAGATGGCTCAACCAAAGAACTAGTTGCTCCTATGACTTTTATGGCTAAGCCAGGTAGGAAAGTGGCTTATATTATAGAGACCGTAGTTTTCCAAAACATCTATTCAACTCCTGAAACGGATATAGAAAAGCTGGAGAATATGTGTGTAGATAACTCAAAACCTCTATTAGAGGGAGGGAAATAATATGGCATTCGTGGCAACAGCAACATTAGTTGGAGGAACCGTAGGGCTAACTGGTTTAGCAGCCACTATTGGTGGTGGAGCATTGATTGGCGCTGGCGTAGGCGGTTTATACAGTGCCGTCACTGGCGATGGAGATATCCTAAACAGCATGCTTACTGGCGGTCTTATTGGTGGTTTTGGTGCTGGTATTGGAGGCGCTCTATTCCCTAATGCAGCCGCTGCAAGTGCCTCTCCTTTTGCTACTGCCGCTCCATTGACAGCACCTAGTACAACCACCGCTCTTACAACCGTTCCTGCAACGCAAACAGCAGCTCTAACAGGAGCAAATACACCAGCAGGCATTGGCGCTGCTAATTTAGAAGCATTAGCCTTGGCTGAAGGATCAACGACTGCTGGTATGGTTCCAGCAGCAAATACAGGATTAGCAGCTGAAACAGTGTTACCAGCCAGCATGCAATTTACACCACCAGTTTCAGCAGCGGGTCCAAGTGGAATGAAAATGCTTGGTTACGGATTAGCTGGAACTACAGCCTTATCTTTATTAGGTGGCAGACAAAAAGGAGGGGCTGGTCAGATGCCTGATCCTGGAATGATTCGACCATATGAATATACGTCTGCTCAAACACCATCGACTGGTATATACCCCGCCCCATACGCTACAGCACAGTACGATGCCTCTGGAAATCCAATTATGGACACTAGAGAACGCAATTACTTTGATCAGGGATTTGCTGCACTGCAACCCTATTCTGCTAAAACAGGAACACTCAATCCAAATCTACAACCAGAACCCGTTATGGCAGCACGAGGTGGTCAAGTAGACGATGAGATGGGTGGAGACTACTCTGCTATGGGAATGGATCAAGGCAATATGCAAAAAGGTCTATTTGGTCTTGGATACTCAAACGGTGGTGATATTGAAGCAGAGCAAAGAAAATTCATTATGCAGAACATCAAAGGAGCTTCTACTAAAGAATTAGAAAGAACCCTTGATGCTTTAAATGAACAAGATTTCTTGCGCAAAAACATGCCCGCCTACGCAGAGTCTATGAAGCCCTCTATTATGGGAATGATGGAAGGTGCGCAATTTAAAGATAGGATGACACCTCCAAATTTACAACAACAAGGTTTAAATATATCACCAACTGTTATTGATCCAGGAAGTGGCACTTATGGTGGGATTGCCTCCATAGCAAAGAATATTGACCCAAGAACTAGAGTAAACGCTATGGCGGATATTGAACGTGGTCCGTTTGATAGAACTGCCGCTGATTCGGTTCGTAGAGTTGGAGTAGGCTTAGATCGTCAAATTGGACGAGATGCCAACTTATCTGCGTTTTATGAGCAAGATCCGATGGGTAGAAACAAAATGGGTGGCGCCCGATTTACCCAACGCTTTGAACAAGGCGGATCTGTACAAAACTACGGCTTTGGTGGTTTAACAATGATTGACGATTTAATTCGACAAGCAGAGCAAGGTCAACAGGTACAAATTCCAAAGTATCAATTTAATCAAGGAACACAGCAATACAGTATGGCTAATCAACCTACGATGGGAACACCATCTTTGGGTGGATATCAATTTGATCCAAGCACGGATCGATATAAAACAACACAACCAATAACACAACCAATGGCAGCTGGCGGTATGACTAGCTTAGGAGGGTACTCAGATGGAGGACGGATGCTTAAAGGCCCTGGTGATGGTATGTCTGATGATATTCCTGGGGTTATTGGCAACAAACAGCCCGCACGATTGGCTGATGGTGAATTCGTTGTTCCAGCGGATGTAGTAAGTCATCTAGGTAATGGCTCTACGGATGCAGGAGCTAAACGTCTTTATGCCATGATGGATCAAGTACGTAAAGCTAGAACAGGAACTAAGAAGCAAGGTAAGCAGATTAAAGCCCAGAAGTACCTACCTGCATAAATGATACAGAGCGCCCAGTCAAATGAAGCTAAAGCTGTCGCACAAAAGTATTTATATGAACACGCTGGTGTTCAGCCTTGTGCAGATTTTCAAGCCATATTTTGGACCGATGCAGACAGTAACATCGAGTGGGTTATTGGCTATACAGCATTTATAGGAAAGACTTGTCAGATGCACATGGTTAATTTAAAAGGAGGCTATACACCCAAAGGGCTACTCTTTGCGGCATTTGATTATCCTTTTAACTTTCTAGGAATGGAAAAAACGTTTGGGATTGTGAATAGTTTAAATACCAAAGCTATGGAGTATGACAAGAAATTAGGGTTTAAAGAGGCTATCCGCTTTCCAGGCATGCACTGTGATGGCGGGGATTTAGTAGTTTTTGAAATGAATAAAGCTGACTGTCGCTGGATTAGGGAGCGGGTAAAACATGAAACAGAATTGGTCTCGTAGAGAATTAGAAGCCTTTGGCGAACCCCTAGGGGATAGCGTCACCCAGCGTAAGCTCGGTGGTGGATATATCTGTGGTGGCGGTGGTAAAGGCGGTGGTGGCGGTGGTAGCCCTCCCCCAGCACAACAGACTGTTACTCAAACCTCTATCCCTGAATATGCCCGCCCTTATGTAGAAAGCATGCTTGGCAAGTCTGAGGCGTTAACGGATATCAATCAGAATCCTTATCAAGCCTATGGCGGTCAACGAATTGCTGGGTTTAATCCTGTGCAGGAACAAGCATTTCAGAATGTTCAGAACATGCAGACTGCACCACAAATAGGTGCTGGAACTGCCTTAGCAGGAACAGCAGGATTGGGAGCAATAGGAGCAGGAGCAGATTATCGTGCTATGGCTACTAGCCCCCAAGCACAGGCTGCCTATATGTCTCCTTATATGCAAAATGTCGTAGACGTGCAAAAGAATGAGGCACTGCGGGATGCGCAGATGCGTAATGTTGGTGCAAATCTAGGTGCTGCCCGTCAAGGGACGTATGGTGGAGCTAGACAATTGTTAGGAGAGCAAGAAAGAAATCGTAATCTCCAACAACAGATGGCTAATATTCAAGCCACTGGAACCCAAAATGCGTTCCAAGCAGCTCAACAGGCTCAACAGTTTGGCACGACCGCAGGACTGCAAGGTTATAACCAAGCAGCTCAAGCTGGCGCTACTTTGGGTCAGTTAGGTCAAACTCAGTTTGGACAACAACAGGCTATAAATGCGGCTCAACAACAAGTTGGTGCTATCCAGCAAGCTCAGGCTCAGCAAGGGCTTGACTTGGCATATCAGGACTTCCTTAAACAGCGTAACTACCCATATCAACAGCTTGCCTTTATGTCCGATATGACACGAGGCATTCCCTTGTCTCAGTCTGCCCAACAGATTTATACAGCACCTCCAAGTGCAGTCTCCCAGCTTGGTGGTCTAGGTATGTCTGCCCTTGGTATCTACGGCATGTCAGGTGGATTTAAAGGAGCTAAAGGCGGTCCCGTTAAAATGGCGCAAGGCGGTTTAGCCTACGCTACTGGCGGTGACATTAAGACGATGACTACCGCTCAGTTAGAGGCGTTATTAGAAAACCCAGGTCTAACTCCTTTGGAAGTAGACATGGTTGAGCAACAGCTTATGTTGCGTAGACGCATGGCAATGAATCCTCAAACTGATGAAATCATGGCGCCCGCCCTGCGTTCAGGTATTGCCAGTATTTCCACAGGTGATATGGTTCCAGAAGAAATGGCTGGTGGCGGGATTATTGCCTTTAGTAAAGGTGGTTCTGGTGAAGCAAGACAAAGCTATCGTGAAAATTTAGAAAAAGAAGTTTTAGATACTATTAAACGTTTAAAAACTGAAGATCCATTTAAAGAAGCACGAGCACAAGAAGCTGATATTCGTTCACAAATGGCAGAAAGTAAAAGAATGGCCCCCTATGCTGCTCTTACAATGGCTGGCTTAAGAACCATGCAAGGTACATCACAAGACCCATTAAGTAATTTTGGAGCAGGTGGAGAAGAAGGATTTAAATCTTATGCTAGAAGTAAAGCAGAAGAAAGAGACTTAGGAAAAATTCTATTACAGCAAGGTGTTGAAAGAGAGAAGTCTAAATTTGCCCGTGAGACTGGGTTACTTGGAGTGCAGCAAACGGCACTTGGTCAACTGTATGGCAAAGAAGCAGCCCTTGAAGCTGCTAAAGCTAAGGCTGGAGAAACCGCAACAAACAGAGGAATTCTTGATCTTTCTCGTGCACAAACGGCATATAACACTACATTAGGAAATGCTAGAGCACAATTAACGGCTGGTGCAAATAAAGTTGGATCACCTTTGCATAAAAAATATAAAAATAATCCTGAGCAAATAGAAATTGATGCTCAAAGAATAGCTCTTGAAAACTTATCTCCTGATTTGCGTGATCTTCTTAAACTTAAAACAGTCAACATACCAAATACAGGAGACACTGTTCCAGCGCCTGGCAAAGTTCCAGCCAAGCCAACAGGTGCGCCGCCAAAAGCAGCTGTTCAACAGTTAAAAAATATGGATACGCCTGAAACAAGGAAGCAATTTGATGCTATATTTGGGGTTGGTGCAGCGCAAAGAGCGCTAGGCAAATAAAATTCAAGGATTAAGCCATGGCGACTAAGCCTGATAACGTCAACCCGTTTGCAAAATACGTTGAACAATCAGCTGAAGTTGCCCCTCCAGAAAATCCGTTTGCTAAGTACCTTCAAATATCTCAGCTTGAAGAGGCAACAAAAAAGTACGAAGAAGAAGTGCCCTTTGTACAACGGGTTACTGATCCATTACAAGCTGGAATTGCAAAAATACCTGGGATACTGCCAGGGCTAGAAGTATCTAGTATTCAGAAGCAAATCAATGCCATACGAGAAGGTAAGGGCGGTCCCCGTGATCCTATTACGGGAGAATCCCTACCTTTTCAGCCAGAAGAAGCTGATGCAGCAATTAAAATGTTGCAAGCCCAGCAAGCAGAGGCACAGAAAAAAGTTATGGCTGCTCAGGCAGAGGCTGGTAAATACCAAGCCAGACCAGCAGTAGCTGCGCTTGGCAATGCAAAGACAGCAAGAGAGGCGTTTGATCTATTCCAAGTAGACCCATTAGGGGTAATGTCTAGTGTGTCCCTAGAAAGTCTCCCACAAATGGGTCCTGCACTTATTTTGGGTGCGGTTACTAGAAACCCAACAGTGGGTGCTTTGGCAATGGGTAGCACCAGCTTTGCTGGGGAATTGTCTTCTGGAATTACTGAGTACTTTCAAGATAAGGGTGTAGATGTTAAAAACCCAGTAGCGGTCAATAAAGCCTTAAATGATCCAGTCCTATTTGCAGAAGCATATAACCACGCTCTAACACGGGCATCTATTATTGCTCCATTAGATGCTGCATCCGCTGGTCTAGCCAGCAAAATGCTGGTTCCCAAACAAGTTATTAAGAACCAGTTTGCCAAAGAAGCGGTCAATATTGGTGTAGCCCAGCCAGTAGCTCAAATGATTAGTGGCGGTGGTGGTGAGGCAATAGCTCAGTTAGCCACAGAAGGTAAGATAACCAAGCCTGGTCAAGTATTAATGGAGGCAGCTGGCGAAGGCCCATCTAGCGTTCTTGAGACGGCAGCTTTTGGTGGTAAAGAAGCCATTGATCGTTTGCGAGGTGCACAGCCACCTGTGCCACCAGCCCCTGTGCCTCCTCCTGCCCCAGGTGTAACTCCTCCCATTACACCTGCCCCAACAACTGCCCCCATGATAGAAGAGGATGACTTAGCTCCATCAGTCATAGTTCCTCCTAGCGTAGTAGCTCCAATAGCTGGCATGCTATCAACAGAAGGCTTGAACCCAGCAATTGCACAGCAAGTAGAAAGTCTTAAAGCGGAACTCATAATGATTGACAGTAGGAGAACAGACCCTACTAGCAACGTAAGCGAAATAGAATTAGAGTTTTTGGCAGAAAGAGAAGCAGAAATTGCCAAAGAAATTACCGCCTTAATCAGCCCTAAAGCTCCAGAGATTTTAGGAGCTCCAGCAGCCCCAGTAGCTCCTGTTGAGACTCCTCTAGCACAAGAACAAGATTTACTTGGCAGATTGCAAGAGTTTGGTGAGGTTATTGAGTCACGCCAAGATGCAGAGTCCCGTTTCTCTAACGGGGAGCAAATATACGCCTTCCCAGAGCAGGACGAGCAACCATTCCTTATTCAAAATATAGATGAGATATCAGCTTATACGCCAGATAGACTTTTGGCTTTACCTGCTGCAGCTCCAGTAGTTGAAGAAGCTGCTACTGAGCCAGAAGCTGTTATAACTGGAGGACCAGCACTAACAACGCCCACTAAAGAAGGAACAACTGCAGTCCCAGAAGAAACAGTTGCAGAAACCCCAGTAGCTCCAAAAGACGTTACTTTAGAAATTACTTCTGGACAATCATACGAACAAAGAGCATCAGATGATTACAACAAAGTTGTTGATGAATCTTATGATGGAAAAAAGAATGAAACAGACGTATTAGCCAATCAATCATTAGATCGTTACATTCCATTTGATAAATTAGTAAATATTGTTAATCAAGCAGAAGATGTATTGTTAGCACCAGAACAATTAAAAATGCGTTTTGGCGTTCAAAAAGCTGCTGATGCGGAAAAAGTTATTGCGGAAGTAAGAAAACTTCGTAACCAAAAACGTCAAGCCGCTCAAAGAGATGCTGCAGAAGCTGAGAAAAAAGCTAAAGAAGAAGCGCTTAAGGAAGAAGAGAAAGCTAGACCTACTGGTGGACCAGCTATTGGCGGACCGTCTGCGCCAAAAGAAGAGAAACCTACAGGTGAACCAGCTGCCCCCACTGGTGGACCATCTACGCCTAAAAAGGTAGCGCCAACGGAAGAAGAGAAGCAAACCAAAGAAGAAGAGAAGAAGGCTAGAGAAGAAGAGAAGAAAGTTGCCGATGAAGAAAAGGTTAAAAAAGAAGAGCAAAAGAAGAAATTAGCCGAGTTCAATACTAATCCGATGAAGGTTGCCATGGAAACTGGCAATGCTGATGCGGTTGCAGAAATCTTATATGGCAAAGCTGTTGATGAAAGTTTACAGCCAGTTATCTTCCCAGAAGAAATGCTGTTGCGTATTCCAGTCGAATCAAGTCTGGTAGGTAAAATAGAAGATCAATTAGTTAAAAACAAGTTCCGCATTACTGACAGAGCAGTTACAGCAACAACAGACGATCCTTCCTATGTAGGTCCTGAAAGAATTACCATATCTGCGTTATATAACCCAGAAAAAGTAAGTGTACAGGGTGGCGGTGCTGAGTTTTTTAACAACCGTAAAGGACAGATTACTGCTGCTCCATTACCAAAAGACGCTACAGAAAAACAAAAAGATGCGCTGGTAACTGAACTATTAGATCTGGCAAACCCTAAAAAACTATTAGACATTCAATCTAATCCAAATAATACATTTGGTGCAATGATGTTTAAAGAGGGGCTAGTATCTAAGATAAAGTCGCCTGGAGATTATCTTTTTGAACTGATTAATTTGCCGACAAGAGCTGGTGGACAATTTAATATATACATTCCTTCGAAAGCGGGAAATCGCCAAGCCATTAAATTAGTTATAAATGATGGCAAAGAAGCGTTAGTTAGAAAGTTATTAGTAGATTATGTAACGTCTTTACAAACTCTACAAGCTGTACTCAACGAGCATTCTAATGTTACCCCTTTATACGATGCATTGATGGCAAAATATATAAAGGATACTAATGCAGACCGAACACCTGATATATATACACCAGATGGCATAGATTTAAAAAATAAAATTGCGGATGTTAGGCTTAATCAATATATCCCCAGGTTATTGTCTTTGTTTGGCGCTGATGAAAACTCTACTGATCAAACAAACCGAATTGTAAAGAAAGATGCAGAAACTCCACCAGAGTTAGGCAACATCATCCGCCGTGGTATGCGTGACCATCGGCAGGGTCGAGACGTAGACGTTCAAGACTTTTTACAAACATTTAAATTTTTACCAGGCGGTATTGATTTTGGTAATTGGGTTAATCAATCAGAACGTACAGCCCATTTAAACGCAATTTACGATGCGATGTATGACCTAGCAGATATCGCTGGTATAGCGCCAGAGATGCTAGGCTTGAATGAAAAGCTAAAACTAGCTGTAGGTGCACAGGGGCGTGGTGGCAAAACTGCGGCTCATTTTGTTCCTGGAGCGAACGAAATCAATTTAACGAAGACAAAAGGCGATGGATCATTAGGACATGAGTGGCAACACGCATTAGATTGGAATTTAAGACTATCCCTTAACGGAAGAGTCTTAATGGGCGATACAGCATCTACTTTGCAAAGAACAATCAATGTAGAAAGAGTAGAAAGTAACTTACGCTCAATCTTAACTAATACAGCAAATAGTGAAAACAACCGCAATACGCCACCTAAAAAAGCATTCTTCAATGCTATTTCAAATAGTCGATATGGTGAAGCCGACATCTACCGTAGTTCGTATGTTGATACACAGTTTTACAAAGATGCTTTGGAATTAGATAGAGGTAAAGAAAAACAGTATTGGAGCACTCCAGTAGAGATGTTATCTAGGTCTTTTGAATCTTTGATATTTGATCTATCAAAAGGTGGATCTCGATATCTAGTTGGACCAACAGTGGCCGATGGATATGTAACTAAAAAGAATGGCTATCCTGGCACTACTTATCCAGCTGGTAAAGAGCGTCCTAAGATCAATGAAATATATCAGCAGATGATAGATCAAATTGATCCTGAAACTTTACAGATAAAAACATACAAACTAGAAAATCAAATTATTGAGGTTGAAGAGTTAGGGTATGTAGTAGTTGATCAATATTACCTTGATCGTGGTCGATTGGGTGGCTTAAATTGGTTTAAGACGGAAGAAGAAGCAAAGCAAGCTAAAGAACAGCTTGACGGCAAAGAAGAAATACTAACGCCAAAGCTAATGCAAATTAGCAAAGTTAATCAAAGTATCATTAACATGGCACAACGTATTGATGCCATTATGGAAGAGATGGGCTTGTTCAAGTGGCCCGAAATTAAAAACGGTTCAATGGCTGAATCAATGTTCTACCACATGCGTCAAGGGTGGTGGCCCAAAAACAACCGTGAACTATCTGAATATGGTATCAAAGCGTATTTGCAATCTCCTGAATTATTGGGATTTAACCCTGTTAAAAACCAAAAAGAAATAGACAATTACAAACTTGCTGACTTTGAAGGTGATCGAGTTAAATTAAAACAAACTCAAGAAGATTTTGAGGCAGCAGCTGTACGGTTTGTTAGCCAAGTCATTACCGATATGCGATCAGAAGGTTCTGATACCAAAGCTATTTATGACCATATTGTTGGCTTATATCAAAATCAACCTACATTAGATGTTAAGTCAGTATTAAGCGTAACCAATAATGCTTACTCTACGCCATTACCAATTGCTTACCTTGCTGGCATGTTATCTCGTGTTAAATCTACTACAACAGTATTAGATCCAACTGGCGGTAATGGAATGCTGGTAGTTACGGCTAATCCTAAAAACGTAACAACAATAGAAATAGACCCACATCGTGCTAACAATTTAGAGTTAATGCAAATGGGAGATGTAATTGAAGGGGATGCATTAGTAAAAATAAAGGACATACAAGACCAAAAAGTAGACGTAGTTCTTGCCAACCCTCCATTTGGATCACTTCCATCGCCTGTAGATGTCAAGTCTTGGACAGGACAAAATTACAAAATTGGTGCAATAGATCAATTGATTGCTGCCGAATCATTGCGAACAATGGCAAATGACGGTAGAGCAGTTTTGATACTGGGATCTCATATCAAGCCAAACACTATTACATCAACAGATAGAGTGTTTTTAAATTGGCTATACGGCAATTACAACGTTGCCGATCATTATGAAATTGCAGGAAATTTATATCGTAAACAAGGTGCGTCTTTTCCGTTGCGTGTCTTAGTTATTGCGGGTAGAAATCAAACGGACAATGTTTTCCCAAATGATTTTGTTGTCAATAGATTAACTTCATTTGATGAATTATGGAGCAGATATGTTCAAACCAGTGATCGTAGCGAAAAAGTCGTGGTGGGTACCAGAAAACAACGGACAACTATTGGCGGTGCAGATAGACCAAGCGGAGCAGTACCAACAGGCGATAATCTCCAAGATGGCGAACCTAGCGGAGGAGTGGGGCGGACTGGAGAGGGCGCTGGCATCAGCGAACAATTACCTACGACAGGAGGGGTCAACGTACCTTCCGAAACCAGAGGACCTGGAACAGTTGGTGGAGTTCGTGATACAGAACAACAGCAGGATAGCGGAGAAGATCAACGAGGGGGACCCAGAGGTGGCAAACCCAGCACCGCCGAAGGAAGCGATATATCTGGTGGAGAATCAGAAGCTGAACTGGGAGGACTTTCTGACCTAGAGTTAGACGATATATTTAATAGTTTAGGAAAAAAACCAAAAACAGGAACAACGACAGAAAGAGCACCTAAAGGGACTGGCGGTCTAAGAGCGCCTAGAACAACAACAGCCAAAACTAAAACAGTCATTCCTAAAGAGTTAGAAGGTTTAGGACTTGAAAGTTTGCTTGAGGAACTAGATGCCGCATTAAATGGTAAAGCCCCAGAAGTGACAAATACACAGCCAACCCCAGAGGACAGCGAGGAGCGTTTAGACAAGCAATCTAAAGAGGCAATGGATCGCATAGCTCAAAATGCAAAAAATACTAGCAATGATCCTGATAGCGGACTCTATTCCAGAAAAGACGATCAAGAATACGCCAATGTAAAACCAATTATCCAAAAAGTTTGGGAAGCTGTTGGACAAAAAATTACAGATACTAAACAGCGTATTCAAGCAGTTTATGATTTATTAGTTAAAAAATTTGGTAATCCAATTAAAGATTATTTAAGAACATATGTTAATGAATTAAGAACAACAATACAAAGAAGACCTAAAAATCAAACTCCAGTACAAAGTGAGCCAATTGATACAGAATCAAGAGTTGTTTATTTAGGTAAGTCTAGATTTGCAAGCGATGGTATTTATCTACCTCGTGCGCAATCACAGCATGCATATACAGCGTTAGAGAATTTAGAGGCTCAAGTTGGCAATATAGATGAATTTGTTGCAAAAGAGTTAGGCTATTCTTCTATTCAGCAAATGGCAAAAGGTCTGGCTGGCTATCAAATTGATGCATTAGGTCTAGCAATTCAAGCCAATAAACTTGGAAAAGGTTTTATTATTGGAGACGATACTGGCGTAGGTAAAGGTAGAACAGCTGCCGCCATGATTGTCTGGGCAAAAAAACAAGGCAAAGTTCCAATTTTTGTTACTCTCAGTGATTCTTTATACACTGCAATGTATGCCGATTTAATTGCGATTGGTCATGGCGATATTCAAGTAGCAATGACTAATTCTGACTCCAAAATAATTAAAGATGTTGGAGAAGGTAAAACCGAATTAGTTTTTGAAAACAAAAAAGGTGATAACGACAAGATAATTAAATACATTACACAAAATAGAAAATTACCTCCTGGAAAAGATGTTTTATTTACTGCATATTCTCAGTTAAATGGCGGCGTAGGATCTCCAGCAAGACAGGCAGCAATAGCATCTTTAGTTGCAAGTGGAGATGCTGTATTAATTATGGACGAAGCCCATAACGCAGCTGGTACGCCAAGCGACAAAGATTCAATGGGTCAAAATGCTTTCTTTATGTCTTTGTTAACAGGTGAAAATTTGTTAGGCAAAGGTGAGGAAGTACCTGAAAGCTGGAAGCCACCTCCAACTGTTTACTTATCTGCTACTTTTGCAAAACGTCCAGATAACATGCCTTTGTATATTCATACAAACTTACGTTATGCCGCAGACACTCCAGAAGATTTGACAGCCTTATTTGGTAAAGGCGTTAAAACCGATGTGTTGCAACAAGTATCTTCAGAGATGTTGGTAGAGTCTGGTTCCATGATACGCAGAGAAAGATCGTATGAAGGCGTAACAATGGATTTTGTCATTGACGATAAGAATACTGCCAGAGATACCAGAGAAGTTGACAAAGTTACAGAAATACTAAGATCCTTAGTCAATGCAGACCGAGCTTTTAAAGAATGGATAAAAACTGAAGGTGGTAAAGATGCAGTAGTTAAGCTAGGTCCTCCAGGTTCGTACATGGGTAAAGTTGGACCAACAGCATTTAATGATACAAAAGCTAATGCATTTACTTCTGTTGTGCATAACTACATAGGATCGTTGCTACTTTCAACTAAAACTCAAACTGCTGTAGACATGGTTGTTGAAAAACTAAACAACAATGAAAAGGTAGTTGTTGGATTGCAAAATACCAATGGTAGCGCATTAGAAGATTTTGTTGCTCAAAACAATATTAAAAAAGGCGATGACATACCTGACTTTGGATGGCAAACATTGATTCGCCGTGCCGTAAAATCCACCACAAAAGTAACATTAAAATCCGCTACTGGCGATAAAGCCATGGATCAAGTTGTATATGTTCCTTATGATTTGATGCCACCGACTATCCGAGCTGGATATGAAAACGTTGATAATGCTTTAGAAAATTTTCAATCTGATTTGCCAGCCGCACCAATTGATTTCATACGTACAGAGTTAGAACAAAAATATGTATGGACTATTGATGGAAAAACTCAAGTTGGGGATACGCCACCTAAAGGGGTAAAAGCAAGACACTTAGTTGTAAAAGAAATTACAGGTAGAAAAAACGGAATAGACTATTCTGGAGATATACCAAAGTATGTAACTTTAGATAACCCTAGTCGTACAAGCATGATTTCGTCATATCAAAATGGCGAAGAATCTAAGGCAGGACCAATTGATGTATTGATCATTAACTCCGCAGGTGCAACTGGAATCTCGTTGCATGCCTCAGTTGATGCATTTGATCAACGCCCACGGCATATGATTGTTTTACAGCCACATGGGGATATCAGTGTTTTCATTCAATTATTAGGAAGAATACATAGAACAGGTCAAGTTGAATGGCCTTCATTCACTATGTTAGCAACTGGAATACCAGCTGAGAGACGAATCTTAGCTATGTTGCGCAAAAAATTGTCGAGCTTGAAATCCAATACTTCTGGTGGATCTAGTAGTACAAAAGTAGAAGGCGTAGACTTTATTAATATGTACGGGGATGTATCAACAGCCGAATACTTAAATGAACACCCAGACATACAAGCATTTCTAAATGTAAATCAATATTCAGACCCCGCAGACGCAGCTGGATCTGACTTGGCTCATACGGCTTCTGGTACAGCAGGCTTGTTATCTTCGGCAGATCAAAAAGAATTCTTTGATTCGATTGAAGCTAGTTATATTGCTGAAATAGATCTAAGGAATGCTACAGGAACTAACGCATTAGAAAGAAGGGTATTGCCGTTAGAAGCTGAAATTATTAAAGAAAATTTAATTGAAGAAGGCTTAGATAGTTCCAATCCATTCTTAACTGATGTAGTAATGGCACAGTTTAACGTGGACATTATTGGCTCAATACCTACTGTACAAAACATAAAAGATGACATCAGTCTTGCACTAAACGGCAGGACAGCTCAGGAAGTTGTTAATGAAATAGAAACAGAGTTAAACAGCGTTTACATTGAAGTAAGAAATCAAATTGTTCTTAAACAACAAAAAATTGATGAAGATATAAAAAATCCATTAGCTACTGAAAAAGATATAGAAGAGTTAAACAAACAAAAAACAGCGTTAGATAATCAATTTTCTACATTAAATGAACGTAAAGATAAAACTTTATTAGCGTTGAGTGACACTTTTGCCATTGGAAATGGCTTTGACTCTTTTATACTTAACAGTGTTCCATCTGCCGCTGTAGTCATAGGTATAAAAGTAGATAAAGCAAGAATAGGTAAATCAAAAACTGGCAATCCCTATTCCCCATCAAACTTTCAAATTATTATTAAACGAAATATTCCTGAAGGTAGAATATCTCCAACTTTAGCAACGTTAGAAGGTACATCGATTGAACGATCCTATCCTAAAACAAATCCTCCTCTAGAAGATTTCTTTGCATTAAAGTCAGTTACTGGAGGAAGGACGACTAGATATATAGCGTTAGGAAACATATTAAAAGCTGCTCAATTATTTGGTCCCAGTGGCGGTGAAATTGCTAAATTTACTTTAGAAAATAGCAAAGAATCAATATCTGGCGTGGTCATGCCAGCTAAATATGTGCCAGTGGCAATTAGCGAACAAGCAGTTCGGTTACGAAATCAAGAATCAGCAGTGCAATATTTGTTAGCTATGTGGGATAGCATAGTACAAAAAAAATATAACGATACTCAAATTGAATCATATAAAGAGTTAAGTGACAGTTTGAAATCTTTAATGATTCCTAATTTACCAAACCCTTATGACGGAGAGAAAACCAGTACAAATGCTGTGATATTGCGTGGTTCAGCACAAATGTGGCAGTTGCGCATTGATCCTTATCGACCAAATAATTTTAAAGTAATCATTGCAGGTGATGTTCCAAAGAAATTAATCACTGCACCAATACTTAAAACTTTAATTCCAGGTGGCCTTGCCAAAAAAGGCAACAAAGCATATGAAATGTCTGGCGGTGATTCACTAACAGATCCAGAAAAAATAATAGCGTTAGTAAAATTTTTACATAAAAATTACCCAGCTACAGTAGAGGCAGATAGCGCTACATTTGCTCGTGAAGTAATGAAAGTTGAATTTGACTATAGCGAAAGTAAAAAAGGTTTAGCGTCAAGAAGAGGTCCTGCAGAAGGCGGGCAAACGGTTGAAGCTGTTCAAGCGCAGGTTGTTCCTATAAAAGGAATAACAGTTAACGTTCTTCAATCAGTAGATGAGTTACCAGACAATACTGCTCCAGCAGACGTAGAAGGAATGTGGCTGTCAGGCAGAACTGTTTACTTAATTGCAGATAACCTACCAAATGCAAAAAGAGTACAGGAAGTATTGGCGCATGAGGCTGTTGGTCACGCTTTGTTAGAAGAGATGTTGGGACCAAAACTAATGGCAGACTTGGTTAAAAATGTTCAAAACTTAGAAAAGACCTCTCGCCTTGTCAAAGAAATAGCCGCCAAAGTAGATCGCACCCAGCCTGGCTTATCACCAGAGCGTAGAGCAAAAGAAATAGTTGCGAACATGGCAGAACGTGGCATGTCCAAAATAGGTCTAATACAACGTGTTATTCAAGCCATTCGCAATTGGTTGAGAAGTCAAGGATATACAATTAGTTTCTCTGACTTAGACATCATTGAACTATTAAACTTTGCAGAAAACTATTTTGATCGTAAAGGCGCAGTCAAATTTCCATCTTTAAAACCTGCGCCAGCAAAAACTCAAATAAAGACTCAAGCAGAGATTAACAGAGAGCGTCAGAAACAAAAGCGGGAAAAGGCTGTTGGCTATTTTAGTAGAGATGCCAAAGACAAAAATACTGAAGAATTTGACAAACAATTTGAAGAAGATGGTTTTAATAACGCTCCAATAAGACCTTCATCTACAGTAAAAGATACTTTACTTGGCGGTGCAAAACAGGCAAAACAGGCTTACGACAACACCAGAGATGCTCCAGCCATGACATATAAAGCCATGAGTGGCAAGCTGCTTCGTGCTATTACCTATGTTCGTAATAAAAACATTTGGTTTGGTGCTGGTTTGGAATTGGCTGAAAAAATTAACCAAAAGGCAGCTGGTTTGTCTGGCAAATTGCGTGATGGTCAAGGTAGAGCCATGGCTTCTATTGCCATTACCAATGCCTTACACGCTGGCAATATTGCCGTAGATGTTATTAGACAGGGTTCATTGGCGTTTAATAGAGATAGCCAGATGTTCCAAGCAATCAAACGCCCATTCTCCATGGCTAACGTAGTCATTGAAAAATCAAAGTTAATAGCCAGAGTTGGAGAGCAACGTGCTAACGACATGATTCAGATGTACTTTGAAGCCAAACGTTCCAAGAGTATCAATGATGAATACGAGAAGATAGAGCAGGAAATTGCTCGTTTAGATAAAGAGCGCCTTAAATCAGGTCTGGCACCAGATCAACTTAATCAAATTCTTAATGACCTTTTGGATGCCAAACAAGATTTGAAGCAAATTGGTATTGCGAAGAAAAAAGTTCGCATGACTGAAAAGCAAATAGATTTCTACAGCAAACTAGATGAAAAACATCCAGAGCTGGGTAATATGATGGAAAATTGGACTAAAGTCAATCAAAACATGATTGACATGATGCGGTTCAGCAAAATCATTAGCAGTAAACGTGCAGAACGGCTCAAAGGTATTAAAGATTATGTTCCTTGGTATCGTATCCAAGACGATATGCAAGACATTCACGACACAAGCACTATGGGTGGTGTTCGTAGCAATACCAATATTGCTAAAGAAAAGAGGTTTAAAGATACTGAAGTAGATAAGGATATTGATGACATTGTGGACAACATGCTACACAACGTTATGACTATTACCCGCAATTCTATGCGTAACTACGCTGCCAACCGTGTGGTTGATTCTTTTGCAACCCGTGTTAAAGGAAAAATAGCCGTCTTTCCAAAAGAAGGATCTACAACAAATGGCGCAGTCCGCTTAAACATTTTACGTAATGGTCGCAGAATTATCGTTGAAATCAAAGATCCATTGATTGCCGAGTCCGTAACAGGCATGGAAGATGTTGCGATTCCTGGCATGAATGTCCTTGGTATGGCGGCAAACGGTTTACGCAGGGGTGTTACGCTATGGCCAGCGTTCCAAGTAAGACAGCTATTTATGGACGCTCCGACAGCTGCGCTGGTTTCTGGCGTCAAGAATCCAACCAAACTCTGGGGAGAAGTATTTGCTGGTTTTGTAAAATCAGTAAAAAAAGATGATCCTATAGTTGAACTCTTACGGTCCTATGGAATAGGTGGATATCAGTCCTATGCCAGAACTGCAGAAATGGAACTGAAACAAAGAATTGGATTAATTGAAAAAAACAAGTACGATCAATTAATTAATTTATTAGATCGTATTGGCGATGCTTCAGATATGGCACAACGTGTGGCTATATACAATCGTGTTTTGAAAGAGACTAAGTCTGACGCATTTCCTAATGGCGATCAAATGCAAGCTCTTATATCTGCAAACAACATCATTGACTTTAAAAAGCGTGGTTCAGGCCGTTTAGCCCAGTTCTTAGTCAGAACCGTATCCTTTATGAATGCCTATGCCCAGCAGATTGACGTTTTAGCACTAACTTTGGCAGGTTCTGGATACACTGGCAAGGACAAAGTAGCAGCCTATGCACAACTAGGTAAGACGGCAGTGCTGTTCTCTTTCTACGTCATGCTCTATTCAATGGCAGTTGGTGGAGAAGACGACTATGAAGAGCTAGATGACCAGACCAAACTGCGTAATTTTTACATTCCTAAGTCGCTAACCAAACAAATTGGAATGGATAACGGTATATTGATTCCAATGCACACATCGGCTAGTTTCTTCTTTAAGTCTATCCCAGAGATGACTTACAACGTAGTAACAAAAGAGGGAACAAGTAACGAAATTGACGGCACTCGTCTTCGTCATGCCATGGCAGAAGCTGCTATAGACTCATTATTAGGTCCTAACCCAGTGCCAACTGGTATCAAGCCAGCTTTCGAGATTTTGCTTAATAGAAACTTTTTCACAGGTAGCACGGTCACTCCCAGAGGCATGGAAGACTTAGACGCTGTGGAGCAATACACCGCAGCGACTTCTCAGCTTGGCAAAATTTTTAGCGCTTTGACTAACATTCCATTTACCGATAAGCGTGTTTTAAACCCAATTGAGGCAGATCACTTAGTCCGTGGTTTATTTGGAACTACTGGCGCAGCTGTCCAGTGGGGTAGCAATATATTCTCTGGTGATCGCCCAACCGCTACAACTAGACAGAACCCACTGTACGGCTCGTTTGTTGCCCCTGATGTAGCCCGTGGTAACGAAGATTTGTTCTATGACTTTAAGAAGATGGTCGATAACAAGTACGAGACCTATATGAAGCTCTTAGAGCGTGATAAAGCAGATGAGGCTGATAGGTACTTTGACAAGCATGAAGCGTTAATTTCCGCTCGTGATTATGTAACTAGTGTGGAAGCTGCTTTGCGGGATATTAACCGCCAGATCCGTATGGCTGGTGAGGTCAAGGACAAGACTGTTACTCCAGAGCAACGTAGACAAGAGATCATTGATTTACAGCGATCTAAGCAAGAGATGTTGGATAGCATTGTTGAAATGCGCTTAGAAGCAAAACTGTAAAAAAAGGGGGGTGTTCTAAGCCCCCCAAAACGTGAAGAAGCCACATTGCTGCGGCATCTTCATTTTAAATGGTTAATATGACAATTGTGCATGCGCCATCTTTAATGACATCCCGTCTGATAATGTGCAATTCGTCTATCTGGGAGTCATTTTCGTAACAGCCCGCATGCTCGCAGGCATCGAGCAATGACTTTAAAACATTATCTATATCCCGCTTTCTTCTATCGGGTGGGTAGAGGGCTACATGAACCGCTAAACGCCCTTCTAAAGCCTGTATTCCAGCCTCATTGACTGCATCCATGACCCGTTCTCGGAACTCTTTTCCTTTCTTCCCAATAAATCGATGGTTGCCTGCCTGACCCCAGTAGTGATTGACACTGGGTGGATATGGTAATTCTAGTTGTATGTGCATAAGGGTTTTCCCTGTGTCACTATAACACTGTTATAGTGAGAATATAGTAGATGAATTAATATGAGTATAACCTATTGACATACCAAAAACTATGATAGATACTTGAGTCTAGTTTAACTGCTAGGAGAACTAAATGAAAACTATTCCGTATACCACTTCAAAAGGTGTTCAGATTGGCTGTCGCTATAACGAGTCACCAAAGCCCATGCCCATTGATGATGAGGACATGATCTATATCCAAAGCCTGTTTATCTTTCCCCCAGAGTGGCATCGCCAGCGCAATTTAGAGCGCTTGGTGTTAATCGGATGCACTGGGTTTCTCATGTTTGCTTGCATTGTTTTTTTAATGGCAAAGAAATGAGAAAGGGATGGAAGACTCGCATAGACGAGCGCAGATATTTTGAGAACAAAAAAGATGAACGAGATCAAAAGATCCAGTTCTTTCGCATGATGCGCCAACACATGTACGAACAAATGCAAATGGATCTAGCCACAAGGAGCAAGCATGAAATTAACTAATGAATATGGCATTCCACAGACCTTTATCAATGTCTTGGAGCGCCCTACCTACAACAAGGGTAAGGCTCACTTATCCGCTACTCAGTTACTCAATAGCCCCAAGATTGTAGCATTGACCCGTAAGTTTGAGGATGAAATCGAGCAAGATGCCTCGGAGATGGTGTGGTCAGTAGTCGGCTCAGCCATTCATAACTTCCTTGAACAAGGCAAGGATGAGCACCACATTGTTGAGCAACGCATCCACATTGAGCATGACGGATGGCACATTACTGGGGCGATTGACCTACAGGAAGTTGAAGCCGATGGCATTCATGTCAAGGACTATAAGTTCACCTCTGTGTGGGCGGCAATGAACGATAAGCCCGACTGGGAGAGCCAGTTGAACATTTACGCATGGCTAGTCGAGAAGGTTAAGAAAGTGCCTGTTAAGTCAGTCACCATCGTAGCCATGTTGCGTGACTGGAGCAGGCGTGATCGTGAGAAAGAGGGTTATCCAAAAGCCCCAATCCTTGAGATTCCTATGACTCTATGGTCTATGCAAGAGCGTGAGGCGTATATTGCCAAGCGGATCTCCCTGCACAGTGCCTGCGAATTTGCTATTGAGACCGATGAAGGTCTGCCTGATTGCACCCCCCAAGAGATGTGGGAGAAGCCCACAGTATGGGCTATCAAGAAGAAGGGCAATGTCAGAGCCAAATCCTTATATGAATCAGAAGTCTTTGCCAAAGAAGCCTTAGAGCAACTGGGTAAGGACTATGAGATCGAAGTGCGTCAGGGCGAGCGTACTCGGTGTGCAAACTTTTGCCCAGTATCCGATTACTGCCAACAGTATCGGGATTATTTATCTACTAAGGAGTGTGTATGAGTGTGTATAAAAAACTGCAACAGGCTAGGATGTTGCTACAGAATACGAAGTTATCAAAGTCAGGCAAGAATAAGTTTGCTGGCTACGAGTACTTTGAACTGGGAGACTTTCTCCCAGCAATCCAAAAGATCTGCCTAGATCAAGGTCTTTGCGGTACTGTGTCGTTTACACAGGATACGGCTTATCTCACTATCTATGATGTGGAAAAACCTGACCAGTTCACCACCTTTACCTCACCCATGTCCTCGGCTTCTCTCAAAGGTTGCCATGATGTGCAGAACTTAGGTGCGGTGCAGACCTATTTGCGTAGATACCTGTGGACGAATGCCTTTGAGATTGTGGAACACGATGCCTTGGATGCCACTACTGGTGCGGTTGAAGTAAAGCCAATAGCCAAGGTTGAACCAAAATCATCCCCAAAGATTGAGGGTCAGAAAGGCGAGTGGCAGATCGTAGCACCAGGAAAGCCAGCAGGAGATGTTGGTGATTGGCTTGATTTAATCAAGATTACTTCACACCAGTTGCTCGATTTGACCGAGAACGAAGAAGATGTCATGTTGATTTTTAAGAAGAACAAAGTCTTGTTCGATACAGTCAAGGCTACTGATGCTACGTTCTTCAAAGAAATGATGGGCAAGTTTACAGCGAAAAAGAATGAATTTAACAAGGAGGAAGCATAATGGCGTTCATACCAAAAGCAAACACAGGCACACTGTGGCCTAACGATAAGAAAAAAACAGAGACTCACCCTGACGTTAGGGGTGATCTGCATCTTGATCGTGACTTTATCAAAGCAATGATGATGAAGCATCCCGAAGGGCTTATCAAAATATCCGTGGCGGGTTGGAAGAAAGAGATCAACGGCAAGAAGACGCTGTCAATCTCTGCCTCTGAGCCCTATGAAAAGCCTGTTGATAACGACTTACCTTACTAGGAGAAGTCATGGGAAGAACCAAAAAGATATATACCTTCAATGAGATTAATGCCGAGGCCGAGGCTTCTGCCATTCGTAAAGAACGCAAAGATATTGAATCTTTGTATGAAACCATTGATGTTAAAGATGTTCAAATTGCGGAGTTAAACCATCAAATTGTTGGTTATAAAGCGGTTATCTCCTACCTTGAACATCAATTAGGATTTGGGAAAAGCCAATGAAAACGATCCAATTTGAGGGAGTTAAGGTTGCTCTCAAACAGGATAGGACTGGCTATGTCTTGACCTTATCTATGCATCCAGACGATATCCCAGAGGAACTCCTTCGGGATTTTGTCGGTGCTAGGTATCAAGTGGTTATGGTTAGGATTGGAGCAGATGAATCCCCATTAAACAGAGAAGAGTTTATTGGTGATAAAACTGTTCGTATCGCTGGTTTGCTATGCCGTGATCCTAAGTTTTGGAAATATTTATATGACGGTGGTCAAATCTTTGAGGAAGAAGAGGGGATGGCAACAGACTGGCTACGTCACCGTCTAAATATTAAATCCCGTTCTGAACTAAAGACTAGGGAAATAGCACGAAGAGAGTTTTATATAATATTAGAGGAATTTAACAAATGGAACAAAAAAAGCTAGTTCCCTACTCGGTCTATTTGCCAGTAGAGATGCACTCAAAGCTAAAAGAAGCTGCTAAAAGTCGTAAGGCGTCCGTTCTTATTCGGGATGCAATCACCATGATTATTGATGGTCACGATGCCTATACCAGTGGATATAACAAAGCCGTAAAAGATTCTGCCCAGCTTGTCTATGACTGCCCAGAAGCCCAGATGATTGCTATAAAAGGAAAAGATCTTGGCTCTATCCTAACGGATCAAATTGAAGCATTGGAGATTAAGAAATGACCGAAGAAGATAAAGGAATGCTTAGAGATATTTTTGCAGGATTAGCGATGAACGGCTGGATTATTAACGGAGATTATCCTAAAGATGAAATACCAAGTATGGCATATGCTATGGCAGATGAAATGATGGAAGCAAGAGAGCCAAAATCAACAATAGGACTGCCAGCTATTAAAAGAAAGCGTACCAAATGATAGTTACCATCCTTAACCTGTTTGCTCTATTCGTAGCCACCTGTGCGGTATTGATATTTGCGGTGGTGTTTATCTTCTTTCTGTTCATTATGTATGCCTGTATTTATATTGGATGGAGAGAGATTAAAGGGATGCCAATGTCTGAGTTATGGGAGAGGATTCAGAAATGAACGCAAATATTATTCCAAATTTTATCCCACAAGAAATTGTCAGACAATATCTTAGTCCTAACATTCTAAGTAAATATGCCATGATTGATAAGATTACCATAGCTTCGTTTATTGCAAGACTTGAACGCACAGGCAAACCCATTAAAACAAAAGTAAAAAATCGTTATCGTATGCTCGATGTTTTAGTCAGAGCAAAAGTGGATGGTACTCTTGTAGAGCCAGTAGAAAAACAAAAACTTTTAGTTGAAATAAAAGAAATGCAATCTATTCATAAAGAACTTCAAATAAAATTGGAGTATTTACAAAATCGAGTACAAGAAGAGAAACATCGATTAGAACTTAATGAGGCAAGCGTAAAACTTACAGGGAAAACTTTGTTGAGAACCGAAGAAATACTTTTAGCAAAGTTAAATAAAACTATGATGTCAGGTATTTATTTTTTAATTCAGGATAATGAAATTATTTATGTAGGTCAGTCGGTCAATATATTTGCAAGAATAGCAACACATATAGAGCAAAAAGAGTTTGATTCTTATGCCTACTTAGAGTGCCCACCTGAACAATTGAATACATACGAATCTCTTTACATACACACATTACGACCAAAATTAAATGGTAGGCAAACACATGATAAGCGTGTGCCTATGGCTCCGATAACTTTAGATAAATTACTAGGATTTGGATTTAGAAATGAGCAATGAATTATGTTTAGATTGTGGCAAAAGAGTTACGGATGATTCTATTCATACTTGTTCACCACAGTTAAAAGAACTAACTGATGATGAAATAAACGAACTTTACATAGAACATGGTAATAAAGACTGGGACTGGCAAATAGATTTTGCTAGAGCAATACTAAGAAAGGCACAAGAGAAATGAAAGATTGGACAGGTAACAAAGTAGCTTATTCCAAAACTTTAGGTGCAAGTAGTCATTCTGAAACAGAAAGGGAGCATCACGATTATTACGCAACAGAACCCAAGGCGGTAAAGTTATTATTAGAACTTGAAGAATTTACTGGTGCTATATGGGAATGTGCTTGCGGAGAAGGTAGTTTGTCAGAGGAAATGAAAAAACTTGGCTATACGGTTTACAGCACCGATTTAATAGATAGAGGCTATGGACAGGTAATGGACTTTTTGTCGATGGAAAATAATAAACAAGTCAATTATCACATTATTACCAATCCACCTTACAGATTTGCAAATGAATTTATTGTTAAAGCAATGACGGTGTTAAAAAGCGGAAATAAATTAGCATTGTTTTTGCCTATAAGATATTTAGAAGGGAAAGCCCGCAAACAAATATTTAAAGAATATCCACCAAAAAAAATTTATGTAAGCAGTAGTAGACTAATTTGTGCTATTAATGGAAATTTTGGCGAAATGAAAGGGTCAGCAGTTTCATATGCTTGGTTTGTTTGGGAAAAGGGATACGAAGGCAATACAAATCTTTATTGGTTTAACTAAGAAAGGCACAAGCGAAATGACTTTCCTAGTAGCTAACATTCCGCCCGTGAAATGCTTTGTGCGTAAGGAGTTTCTCTATAACCACGAGAAAGGTCATGGTGAACTAGAGCCATGCGTATGGATGACTGCCAAAGCAATCAAGGGTCAGGCATTCCGTATTGAGTCTATGTTGACAAACTACGGGGCGTTGTACGATAAGCTACCGATTAGTGCCTATGTATGGAAAGAAATAGCCGAACCACTACCCTTAGACTTCTTACAGATATGGGACTGCCTATCGTATGACATGGCGGTAATTGAAAAGTCAAACCTACGGGGGCTAAAGGTTAAGTTCTTTGGTAAGGACAAACAGTTTCACTTTGGCAACTACCTGTTCACCATTGACTTTGCCTCGCCCGAATCCAACAGATTAGATACCAGCTTTAGCGAGGGGGTCGAGGAGCATAAGTCGTACAACTTTATCCGACTAGATAACGGACAATTTGCTTGCCAGCCAAACAACCGATGCCTTTGGTACGATGTATCGCTTGTGCCAGCAGTTTTAAAGACTCCTGACTTTAGTATACCTACCGAGGTATATAGCGTTGAGAACCACGCTAAGTGGAGTGCTAAAGACGAATGGTTTTATAACTTTGAGGAGATTAAAACATGACAACTTTTACAACTGAAGATAGACAGAACGCATCACCTCCACACATAGTAACTAGCGGGGCAAGCTATGAACCTATCCCGTTTGCGGGTCTAGTAGCCATACAGGATAAAGAAGATACTGAGCAGATGTTGCGACACCAGCTTCATATCGTTCAGGCCGAATGCAATAGATTAAAAGACTTACTTCGTAATGCTGGTATTCAATACTAGTGTTATTAGAAAAAGGTTTAAATCGGTTCAAACCCGATCAAATTGAACAGGATAACATCAACCAATCTAAGGCAAGTGTTGATTTGATGCAATTTTTAGGTGTAGAAATTAAAACTCAAGGGATGATGAGTTTTTGGGATTGGGAGTTTTATCGTAATAATCAAATACTAGCCATTGGTGAGTATCGCAGGCGTTTTTGTAAATTTGGTAAATACCCTGATTTTCAGTTTAGCAAGAAAAAGTTTGACGCTATGGTTGAAAAAGGACAAAATCATCAAATCCCCGCTTATATGTTTGTTGAATTCGATGATATTTTTTTGTATTTTTTACTGTCAGACAATCCGCCTACAAAAATAATGAAACGTAATCACGAAATCCGCACAGAAGAGTGCGTTTGTATTACAAATAATTTGTTTAAATCCATGTATAGTTTGAATATATGAATGAAAATAAAACAAAAAATCATGAGGTCAATTTAACCCACGAAGAGATTGGGCAAAAGTTAGGGGTTTCTCGTGCGTATGTTTCACATTTAGAGAAAACCGCACTTGAGAAAATGAAAGAAGCATTAAAGTATAGATATAACATTCAATCATCTGATGATTTACTTTAATGTATCGCAATAAGAATCTCCTAGAGCTGATTAGAACTAGCCCATGCCAGAACTGTGGCAAACAGGACGGTACAGTCTGCGCAGCGCACTCCAACCAGCTCCGTGACGGCAAAGGGAGATCCATCAAGGCTCACGATTATCGTGTCTGCGCCTTGTGTTTTAAGTGTCATGCCGAGCTTGACCAAGGTAAAAACCTGTCCAAACAGGAACGGGTTGAGATGTGGGAAGAAGCCCACCGCAAAACCATAGGCTGGCTTTTTGAGAACGGACTTATTGATACCCGTTGAGACCTCTTAATATCTCCTAAAACACAATATATTGACGTTTATTCCTCTCATGTGCTATATTTAGTGTACCAGCCCACACTGGTATCGCACAATCTTTCCACTCCTAGCAGATTGGTTTTGTGCAAAGCAAGCCCTCGGTGAACACACTCACCTAAAAACCCCCAGGCTCACACTCCTGGGGGTTTTTTCTTTTGTGCAAAAAGTTGTTGCAAATTTATTTCTGTTGGTTTAATCTAGTCGTGCTAGGAGATGAATGGGAAGGTTGTGGATAGGCATCGTTGCCATCTACACTTTTTCATTCATCTCCCCAGCTACACCATATAGGTCGGATGCTTTAACGACAGCTATATGGGAAGAACCCCTACTGTGGGATTAGATCTGAAACAGGGGAAAGGATGGCGAAGCCAGAGTCCTTGATCGAACGTCTGGCGGGTGCTGTGGCTCCAAAAAGCAACAGTTGAAGGCATCTAGGATAGGCTAGGTGCGTTCACCAAAAAGCAACCTGACTGTATTACTTACTTAACTACAAGAGGAGTGAATGTGAAGAAACTGAACTTACTGAATATCCGTACTGATGGGGGAACTCAGCCCCGTCTTGAACTAGATCAAAACCTCGTCAAAGAATATGCCGAGGTGATGCGTGAGGGAGTTGTTTTCCCACCCGTTGAGGTATTCCATGATGGCTCGGAATACTGGCTAGTCGATGGATTCCACCGCTACTTTGGTTATAAAGCGAACGGGCTAACCAGTATCGAAGCCATTGTCCATACTGGCACACTGCGTGAAGCCCAGTTCTACGCATGGAAGGCGAACAACAAACACGGCAATCGCCTCAAGCCCGAAGATATTCGTGCCATTATCCGCATCATGCTTACCGATGAGGAATACAGCAAATGGTCAAACAACCACATTGCCAAGGAATTGGGTATCTCTAGCATGACTGTTGGGCGTGTGCGTGTAGCGATGCAAGAGGAGTCAAAAACCCCAGCCCAAACCACTGTCACCTATGTCGATAAGCATGGCAATACAACCACCATGAAAACCGATAAGAAGAAAAAGGCGACAACCCAAAGACCAACCAACAAGCCCGATGTAACAACCGCCAACCCAGTTACAGAACTGGAGCAAAAGGTCAAAGAATTAGCCACCACAGTCAATACCTTGGCAGAAGAAAACACAGTCATGCGGGATAAGATTGCTATTGGACAGTGGGATGCCTCAGAGATCGAGAAGATCGATGCCGAAGAGACCATCAATAACCTACGGGAACGGATTAGGGTATTGGAGATTGATAACAAATCCTTGCGTGAGAGCCGAGATATTTATCAAAACGAAAACGCTGAAATGATGCGAACCATCAAAACATTGAAAACAAAACTAAAGAAATACGAAACAGTTTAAGGGGGCGTATGCCCCAGCCCAAGCCAAAGGGAATTTGGTAGTTAGGAGTATTTATGGATTTAGAGTTAAGGGAACATCAAACCCATGTGGTGAGTGTTCTAAGAGACGGGTTTAAGCAAGGACACCGATCTCAACTGTTGTATGCCCCAACAGGGTTTGGTAAGACCGAGGTAGCTATCTATTTAATGAAAGCCACCAAAGACAATTACAAGAAGGCATCGATGGTGCTTGACCGCATTGTCTTGGTCGATCAAACCAGTAACCGACTGACCAAGTACGGCATCAACCACGGGGTATTCCAAGCCGATCATTGGAAATTTGACCGCACCAACCGATTACAGGTGTGTTCTGCCCAAACCCTAGAACGCAGACAAGACTTTCCAGAGATTGATCTTTTAATCGTAGATGAGTGCCATATCGCACGAGTTCAGACCTCAGAGTTCATTAAGAACAACCCCAAGGTAAAGGTCATTGGACTGACTGCCACGCCATTTACCAAAGGTTTGGGGGATCTGTATTCCAATGTGGTCTGCGGGGCTACCACAGAGGATTTGGTGAATTCTAAGTGGCTTGCCCCACTAAAGGTCTATATCGCCAAAGAAATCGATATGACGGGCGTTAAAAAGGTCGCTGGAGAGTGGTCTGCCGACCAAACGACCGAGAGAGGCATGAGAATTACGGGCGATATTGTGGATGAATGGATTAAAAAGACCCACGAAGTTTTTGGAAAGCCCGTTAAAACCATTGTTTTCTGCTCAGGCGTAGCCCACGGATCGCATTTGGTCGATAAGTTTGCCCAAAAAGGCTATAACTTTGTCTCAATTTCCTACAAAGACAATGACGAGTTTAAGCGGGCAGCCATCGAGGACTTTGCAAAACCTGATACCGAGATCAATGGATTGATAGCCACCGACATCCTTACTAGGGGCTTTGATGTATCCGATGTGATGATTGGGGTATCTGCCCGACCATTTTCTAAGTCCCTTTCGAGCCATGTTCAACAAATGGGGCGAGTTATGCGTCCTCACGAAGGTAAAGAGTTTGCCCTATGGCTAGACCATTCAGGCAATTACTTACGCTTTCAGGATGACTGGGATGAGATTTACTCCGAGGGCGTCAAATCTCTTGAAGGTAAGGTCGAAAGAGCCAAGCGAGAACTAACCGAAAAGAAGAAGGCAGAATCTAAATGCCCATCCTGTGGCTATTTATGGCCTAAGAACAGTGATACTTGCCCCGCCTGTGGTCATGTGCGTAAACGCAAGAGCATGGTAGATCATGTAGCGGGTGAGTTAATTGAGTTAGTAGCGGGCAATAAGGCAAGAAAAGATGACAAGCAAATCTTTTACTCTGAACTTTTATACATAGCCAATACCTACAACTACAACCCATATTGGGCGAACCACAAGTATCGAGAACGATTTGGTGTATGGCCAAAAGGTCTGTTAGATACCACCATACCCCCCTCGATTACGACACAAAAATGGGTAAAAAATAGAATGATTGCTTGGTCAAAAGGAAAGGGAAGTGCATGAGATTTGAGGACTTTGCCCGATCACACGGGTTAATTATTGAAAATGTTGTTCCATTTAAGTGGATATCGACCCCAACCGAGGATCATCCTCGTAAACGCAACGGCAGATATAAATACATGGGTGATGTAGCGTGGGTGCAGAATTGGGCAACCATGGACAAACCCAGTATGTGGCGAAGCAACGAGAAATATGCACCAACCCCACAGTTTGAAAAATTACGCAACCAAGAAGACCAAAAACGCAAGGCACTGGCTGAACGGGCAAGTGCAAAAGCGGGCTGGATTATGCATCAGACCCAACTTCTGCACCATCCCTATTTGGTTAAAAAAGGATTTCCAGACGAAATGATGCCAGTTTGGAATACGCCAGAGGGCGAAGGCAAATTAGTTATTGCCATGCGAAGAGAGGGAAGAATAGTAGGATGCCAACTCATCA